>TARA_R110002020_G_scaffold184947_2_pt1 | contig 83049 bp, 83 predicted proteins | sample TARA_R110002020 | Tara Oceans TARA_R110002020 (sample SAMEA4396489) | marine metagenome | biome: Westerlies Biome; feature: [MES] marine water layer (ENVO:01000295) within the mesopelagic zone...; material: water (ENVO:00002006), including particulate matter (ENVO:01000060) such...
ATGCTGAAAGTCGCAATCAACCGCGGAATGTCGGCGGCGGTCCTGATCGTCATCGCCTCCGTGTTCTCCTTCATCATCATCGCGGCATTCCCCGGGAATGTCGCCGCCCTGATCGCGGAACTGCGCGGCGGCTTCGTCTCCCACGAAGTCGTCGAGAAAGTCGCCGAGGAATATGGTCTTAACGATCCTCTTCCGGTGCGTTACCTCGCTTGGGTCGGCGATGTGCTTCAAGGAGATTTCGGTCACTCCCTGCGAACCGGCGAAGAGGTCGCCGCGGCGCTGGGCAAGCGCTTCGAGCCCACATTGGTGCTGATCCTGGGCGGCACCGCCGTGACACTGGTCGTCGGCGTGACGCTGGGCTTCCTTGGCGCCATGTGGCCCAACGGGACGGTCGATCGGATCGTCCGGACGGTTGCCGTGGTCAGCGTGTCGATCCCGAAATTCTTTCTGGCGGCGATGCTGATCCTCTCCTTCGGGGTGATGATGAACCTGTTGCCGACCTTCGGGTTCCGCGGACCGTTGTCGTGGATATTGCCCAGCATCGCCGTGGGACTGGTGCCGGGGGCCCTGCTCAGTCGAATCGCCCGCGTGGCGCTTGAGGAGACCATGAGCCGCCCCTATGTGGTCACGGCCCGGAGCAAGGGCTTCGGACGCCAGCGCATCATCTTCCGCGATGCCTTGCCGAACATCGTCCCCGTCTGCCTCACGGCGGTCGGCATGAACATTGCCTTCATCACCCAGTCATCGCTCATTATCGAGCCGATCTTTTCCTGGCAGGGCGTAGGGGCCTATTTCGTCGAGGCGGCCCGGTTTCGCGATCTGCCCGTGCTGCAATCCTGCCTGCTGCTGTTCTCCGTCTTCTTCATCATCGTCAACCTCATGGTGGACCTTGTGGTGATGATGGTCGATCCGCTGCAACGCCGAGCCGCGAGGGCCTGACATGAAAGAATTTCTCTCCACGCTGCGTGCGGTCGGGTGGCCGATCAACCTGCTGATGGCCTGCTTCGTCTTCATCGCCCTGTTCGGTTCGCTGATCAGTCCCTACGACCCGAATGCCCAGGATCTGATGCGGGCGACGCAAGGTTTCGGCGCCGACCATTGGTTCGGCACCGACAATCTGGGACGCGACACCTTGAGCCGGCTTATCGCCGGGGCACAGACCACGCTCGTCGGGGTCACGATCATCCTCCTTCTGGCGGGAACCACGGGAATGATCCTCGGCACCATTTCCGGCTTCTTCGGTGGCTGGATCGACGAGGTGATCATGCGGCTCGTCGATTTCGGTCTGAGTGTGCCCAGTCTCTTCGTCGCGCTTGCGATCGTAGGCGTCTTTGGCCCGAGCTACTGGAACATGATCATCGCTCTCGCGATCGCGTGGGTGCCGATTTACGCCCGTCTGACACGCGGCGTGGTCAAGGCTGCGGTCAATCAGCCCTACATCGAGAGCCTTCGGGTTCTCGGCGCCAGCCGCACCCGCATCATCGTGCATCACCTGATCCCGGTCGCCCTCGGCCAGGTGCTCATCTATGCCAGTGCGGACGCCGGCATGCTTGCGCTCGCGATCGCCAATCTGAGCTTCCTCGGGCTCGGCGTGCAGCCTCCGCTCGCGGAATGGGGGCAGATGCTGGTATCCGGGTTGCCCTATCTGCAGGAGGCGCCGCGCCTGGTGATCCTGCCGGGGGTCGCGCTGACGATAATGGTCATCGGCTTCAATATGTTCGGCGAATCCATCGCGCTCGCCAAGAACCCGCGCGCACTTAGCGCCGGCAAGCTCTCGCTGCGCCGCCGCCAGTTCCTGAAGGAGCGGGCGGCGTGAAGGACATGAAGCACATGGAAAAGCCGCTTATCGAGGTTTCCGGTTTCTCGGTTGTCCTGCATACGGCGAAAATCAGCGTCCAGCCGGTCGACGATGTCAGCTATTCGCTCCACGAGGGCGAGGTCCTGGCGATCGTCGGCGAGAGCGGGAGCGGCAAGACCATCATGAACATGGCGCCTCTCGGCCTGCTGCCCGCGGGTGTCGATGCCGACATGACCGGGACGGTCCGCTTCCAGGGACGCGATATCCTGACAGCGCGGGAGAGCGACCTGCAAGCGATCCGCGGCGGCGAAATCGGCGTGATCTTCCAGGATCCGTTGAGCGCGCTCAATCCGGTCCGGCGCATCGGCCGCCAGATTGCCGAGGTTTCCGAGCGGCATCTTGGATTGACCACGATGCAGGCGGAGAAAAAGGCGGCCGAACTCCTGTCTCTCGTGGGCTTGCCCGATCCCATGAGCCGCATGCAGCAGTTTCCCCACGAACTGTCGGGCGGCATGCGCCAGCGGGTCGGCATCGCCATGAGCCTTGCCGGGGAGCCGAAACTTCTCATCGCCGATGAACCCACCACGGCTCTCGACGTGACGGTGCAGGCGCAGATCGTCGAACTGCTCAAGGGGCTGCAGAATCGGCTCGGCATGGCGATCGTCGTCATCACCCATGATTTCGGGGTGGTCTCCGGCATGGCGAACAAGGTCGCCGTCATGTATGCCGGCCGGCTCTCGGAACTCGGCTCGGTTGACGATGTGCTTCTCGATCCGGTCCATCCCTATACGCGGGGTCTCCTGAAATCCGTTCCGTCGCTCGACTCCGAGATCGGTTCGGAATTCATCGGCTTGCACGGCCAGCCGCCCGACCTGTCGCGCCGCATCGACGGCTGTCCCTTCGCGCCCCGCTGCTACGCGGCGCTCGAAAGCTGCCGCGAGCACCGGCCGCCGCTGCTCCCCGTTCCCCATTCCGCCGCAGCGCGCGTCGTCGCCTGTCCGGTGGTCCTCAATTCTCATGCCGAGGCGGTTTTATGACGGAACCTCTTTTGAACATCGTCGATCTGAAGACCTATTTCCGCGACACGAGGACGGGCCAGAGCATCAAGGCCTGCGACGGCATTTCGCTCGACATCGAGGCAGGCGAGATCGTCGGTCTTGTGGGCGAATCCGGTTGCGGAAAATCGACGCTCGGCCGCACGCTCGTCGGCCTCGAAGACGCCCACGCGGGCGAAATCCGCTATGACGGCGAAAACCTTCTCGCCATGAATGCCCGCAAGCTGCTGACCACGCGCCGGAAGATCCAGTATGTCTTCCAGGATCCGCTATCCTCCCTCAGCGGACGCATGACGATCGGCCAGAGCATCGACGAGGCGCTCCTCATCAACGGGGAACGCAATGCGGCCGCCCGACGGGCCCGCGTTGGCGAGTTGCTCGAAGCCGTCAGCCTTCCGGTACATATCGCCGAGCGCTTTCCGCGCGAGATGTCGGGAGGTCAGCGGCAACGGGCCTGCATCGCCCGCTCGCTGGCGGCCGATCCGAAGGTGTTGATCTGCGACGAACCGGTGAGTTCGCTCGACGTGTCGATCCGGGCGCAGGTGATGAACCTGTTCCTCAAGCTGCGCGATGAATTCGGCATGGCATGCCTGCTCATCGCGCACGATCTGGCGATCGTCCGCCAGGCCGCGAGTCGCGTTTATGTGATGTATCTCGGCCGGATCATGGAGCAGGGAGAGAGCCGGGCGCTCTACGGCAATCCATCCCACCCCTACACCCAGGCGCTGCTCAGCGCCGTGCCGTCGACCAATCCGGTGGAGGAGCGCAGCCGCCAGCGCACCCTTCTCACGGGCGATGTGCCGAGCCCGATCAACCCGCCGAGCGGCTGCCGCTTTCGCGGGCGGTGCCCTATCGCGCAACCCGTCTGCGAAACGCCGCCGCCGGTGGTACCGGTCGATCCGCACCATATCGCCACCTGCCACTTTCCCGGAAGGCTGGCGCTCCCCGGAGGAGCCGGCGATCTCCTGCGGAGCGGATCTGGAGTTCATAACCCGGCCGGGCAATGAGCGGCCATGCAGGAAGTATTTCTCAAGGTGGAGCTTCGCTAAATTGACGTCATGACCAAGCCAATCCCCTTCAGAACCCTGCAAACCGCCGCGGAAACCGTCTCGCTGCTGATCGACGGCGAAATGATCGATGCCCCTGCCGGCGTATCGGTCGCAGCCCTGCTTCTTCGCGAGGGCCGCGGCAGCCGGATCCATGCGACGGGCGGCGAAAGAGCGCCCTACTGCATGATGGGCGTATGCTTCGAATGTCTCGTCACCATCGATGGCGTTCGCAACCGGCAGGGCTGTCTCGTCACCGTGGCCGAGGGGATGCAGATCGGAGTCCAGGATCATGTCTGATCCCGATCTCCTCATCATCGGCGCCGGGTCCGCCGGCATGTCCGCAGCGATAACGGCCGGCGAGCTCGGTCTCAGCGTCGAAGTCGTCGAGGAGCGTGAAACAGCCGGCGGCAACCTGCATCATCATGGCAACCGCGAGGCTGGCGATAGGGTCTCCAAGCATGCGCCCGACCATGCACGCGGCAAGGAATTGCTGGTGCGGTTCGAGCAATGCGGCGCCACGCTGACCACCGGCGCCTTTCCCTGGCGGATCGAGCCGGACGGCAACGTCGCTCTCGCCGGCAAGGCCCGGGATATGCGCAACCCGAAATTCACGCTGATCGCGACGGGCGCGATGGAGCGCCCGGTGGCCTTTCCCGGCTGGACGCTTCCCGGAGTCATGGGCGCCGGCGCGGTCCAGCTCCTGCTCAAGGGATCGGGCATCGTGCCGGATGGCGATATCGTTCTGGCAGGCGCCGGCCCGCTTCTCTATCTGGTCGCCTGGCAATTGCTCCGGGTTGGGGCGACGCCCAGGGCCATTCTCGATTCGTCGAAAGCGGCAGACCGTTTTGCCGCCCTCCCGGCGCTTCTCGGGGTGAAAGACAGGCAGCCGGTCTTCCGCGGCCTCGCCATGCTGCGCGACTTGCGCCGGGCGGGCGTGAAATTCCACAAGGTCGAGAGCATAAGGGCGACCGGCGAGCCCAGGGTGGAAACCGTCATCGGTGAGACTGCGAGCGGTTCGATCCACCTGCCCGCCGATGTTCTTCTGGTGCATGACGGTGTCATTCCCTCGACGCAGCTCTCGCGTCTGGCGGGCTGCACCCATCTGTGGGACGAGGCCCAGCAGGCGCACAGGCCGGTGACGGACGCCTGGGGCATGTCGTCGTCAGACGCGCTGTTCATCGCCGGCGATTGCGGCGGGATCGGCGGCGGAAAGGCGGCCGAGGCGCGCGGCGCGATCGCGGCACTGGCAATTGCCGGGAAGCTCGGCCGCCTGAGTGTCCAAGAACGCGACCTGATGGCCGCCCCCCATCGCAAAAGCCTCGACGTCGAACTGCGGCTCAGGCGTTTCCTCGACATACTCTATCCGCCCCATCTTTCGAAGGCCGGTCTGGCGCATCAAGACACCGTGGTTTGCCGATGCGAGAACGTCACCGCGGGGCAACTGAGGGAGGCGATCGCCGCCGGGGCCGATGGACCGAGCAAGCTCAAGGCGTTCACCCGAGCCGGCATGGGTCCGTGCCAGGGCCGCATGTGCGGGCCCAATCTCGTGCGATTGCTCAACCAGGAAACTGGGTTGCTCGAGGCGGAGCTGATGCTGAATATCCGTGCCCCGCTGAAACCGGTGTCGCTCGGCGAAATTGCGGGGCTGGACCAATGACCGGATCGACGAGAGAGACCGGTATCGCGGTTATCGGCGGCGGCATCGTCGGCGCCTCGGTGGCCTATGGCCTCGCAAGGGCCGGGGAAGACGTGTTGCTCTTCGACGAGGGCGACAAGGCGTTTCGCGCCAGCAATGGCAATTTCGGCCTCGTCTGGGTTCAGGCGAAGGGCGGCATGCTCCCTGCCTATGCGCCGTGGGCGCTTCGGGCGCGGCACGAATGGAGCGACTTCGCGGCCGAACTCCTCGAAACCACCGGCATCGACGTCGAGCCTGAGCTCGACGGCGGCCTTTTCATCTGCTTCACCGAGGAAGAACTGGCCGAGCGCAAGGCTCTGCTCGACCGCCTCTCGCCCCTGGCGCCGGATTTCGACTACGAGGTGCTGCCGCTCAAGGAGGCGCGGAAGCATCTCAGGCATCTCACCGGCGTGGCAGGGGCGACCTGGTCGCGGCTCGACGGCGCCTGCAATCCGATGAAGCTTCTCCGCGCGCTTCTGGAAGGCACACGGAAAGCGGGCGGCATAGCGCTGACGGGCGGCAAGGTGACGGGTCTCACGCAGCAGTCCGGCGGCTGGAAACTCGACACACGGCAGGGCACGGTGATGGCCGAAAAGGTGGTGTTCGCCGCCGGCCTCGGCAACAAGGTGCTCTGTGCCGAGATCGGCTTCGACCTGCCGGTCAAGCCGGTGCGCGGCCAGATCCTCGTTTCCGAGCGCCATCCGCGCATGATCGAATTCCCGACCGAACTCGTCCGGCAGACGAGAGACGGCACCTTCATGATGGGCGGAAGCTGGGAGGATGTCGGCTTCGACACCGGCAACACGCTGGAGGCCATCCGCCGCATCGCCGGCAACGGGGTGAAGGCGTTTCCCTTCCTCAAGGACGTCAAGCTCGTCCGTTCCTGGGGGGCGTTGCGCATCATGGCGCCGGACATGGCGCCGGTCTATGACGAGCTCGCGCCGGGGGCTTTCCTGGTGACCTGCCATTCCGGCGTGTCGCTGTCGGCCATCCATTCGCGCCGGATCGCCGACTGGATCAGGGCGGGGACGCTGAAACAGGAAGCCGCCGACTTCACCGCCAGACGGTTCGCCGCGAACTGATGGAAGCCGGACACAGTGTACAGAAAAGCCCCGCTGCAGGGTCTCTGCAGCGGGGCTTTTCTTGCCGGGTCGGTGGGTCGGGAGGCTGACTAGACCGCGGCGACGATTTGGACCTCGATGAGGATCTCCGGCAGGGCGAAATTCGCTTCCACCGTCGCGCGGGCCGGCGGAGCATCGGCGTCGATCCAGCCGAGCCAGACCTCGTTCATGGCGTCGAAGTCGTTGATGTCCTTGAGCCAGATCTGGACGTAGAGAAGCTGCGATTTGTTGCTTCCGATCGAAGCGAGCAGCTCGTCGGCCCTGGCGAGAATCTGCTCGGTCTGGCCCTTGGTGTCGACGCCCTTGTCGGTTGCCGTCAGGCCGGAGAGGTAGGCGGTGCCCTGGTGGACGACGACCCGGCTCAGCTTGGCGGTCTTTTCGTATCGTTTGATCACGGGAATGGTCATTGAGGGTCTCTTTCAGTCTCGTTGTGTCAGGTGCAGTGCGGCCACTCAGCCCTCGACGGGTTGTTGGCCCAGCAATTCAGCCGAGGCGCTGTCGCTCGACGGATCGGCGAAAAAGCGGTGGGGCGCAAACGGATCAAGCGTCTTGTGGCGGCGACCGCCGACGATCTCGTCGGCGAGCGCCTTGCCGAGATAGGGGGCCAGCGTCACGCCGCTGTGGGTCACGGCGACATAATAGTTGGCGAGATCCGGCATGGCGCCGACGCAGGGGAACCCGTCCTTCGGCATCGGGCGATAGGTGGTGCGGACCGCCTCGATCGACACGCCCTCGAGAATCGGCATGATCTTCCGCGTGATGTCGAGAAGCTCCTGCGCCTCGGGGCCGTCGGCGGCCAGGTTCCTCGCCTCGTCGAAGCGCTTTTCGATCGACGCCTTCTGGATCATCAGCCGCCCGGCGCCGTCCGGACGGACGTTGAGATCGTCGGCGTGGAACTGGCTGCGCAGCGTCGTGGCCACGGGGGGAGTGAAGGCCAGAATGCCGACTGTGGGCGCCAGCGGGAGTTTCTCGACCCCGAAATCGGCATCGGCCTGGCTGCCGGCGCAGTTGATCACATAATCCGCCTTGACGCGCTCGCCACTGGCGGTGTGGACCGCTTCCACGCGCTCGCCCTTGGTCTCGACGCGGGTGATGGGCGTATGGGGGCATATGGCCGCGCCATGACGGCGCCTGGCTTCCCGCAGCAGCCATCCGGAGTAGACCATCGGATCGACCCAGCCTTCCTCGGGATAATAGGCGATCGGGTAAGCGCCGATCTCGTCGAGGTCGAGATCGGGTTCCATCTCCGTGAGCTTGCGCGGGTCGAGCCATTCGACGCCGTAGCCCCACTCGCTCATCTGCTGGAAATTGTCGCGCTGCCACTCCTGGCCCGCCTGTGTGGTGCGCCATTCCAGGCTGCCGGTCTGCCAGAACCATGGAGAGCCGCCGAAATCGCGGCGCAGTTCGATATGCGCACGCATGCCCGCGACGTTGAGCGCGAAGTAGGAGCGCGGGTTCTTGCTGGTGGCATTGGTCCAGGAGAAGCTGGCGGCAGACGCCTTGCCTCCGATGGCGCCGGCATCGAAGACCGTGACTTTCGCCCCTGCTTTCGCGCATTCATAGGCGATTGAGCTTCCGATCATTCCTGATCCGATGACGACGATATGCATATTTTGCCTCCAATGCACTTCGGGACTGTCTTGCCGCTCTTGCCGTCGGGTGAAGCGCTGACGCGAGCGGATCTAGAATTTTCAGTTCATCTGCTGCGAAGCGGGGCGTCGGGTCAAACAACCCGAAGGGGGGCGGTGCCTTTGCAAAGTTATCAAGGCGGATTGGGTCCTGCCGCGCCGGGAGGCAACTCGCGCCGGGTTACGGCATGAGCCGGCGCGGACAGGTGCTTCCGGAGGGTTATCAAGTTCGCCGCCGAGCTTCATCCCGCAGATGGTATTCAGGGAGGAAACAGGGAGAAGCGACAGCCCGCCATGACCGATACGCTAAAAGACGGAAGCGCCGGGTTGTTCGTTCTGAGTGGCCGCGACATCGCCGGCATCACCGATGTGGCTGAACTCATCGGCGTTGCCCGCGATGCGCTGCGCAAGACGTCCGACCTCACCGCCATCCAGGATGTGCGCCGGGTTCTCGATCTCGAGGAACCGGGCGGCGCGTGCCTGTCTGTCATGTATGCCGCCATCGCGGACCTGCCGCTGTTCGGGGCCAAGGTTCTCTCCGTCCTTCCGCAGAATTTCGCGCGTGGCCTGCCGTCGCATCGGGGCGGGATCATCCTGTTCGAACGCGAATGCGGCACTCCGGTCGCCATTGTCGACGGCGGGCAGACGACCGCCTGGCGCACCGCCGCGGCGAGCGCCGTCGCCACCCAATGTCTCTCCCGCGAGAATTCGAGCGTGCTGACGCTGATGGGCTACGGCGAACAGGCCGAACGCCACGTCGTCGCTCTGTCCGCCATCCGTCCGATCCGCGAAATCCGGGTCTGGGGCCGCGATCCGGAAAAGGCCGAAGCCTTCGCCGGGAGACAGCGCGCGGCGGGGTTCGAGGCCAAAGCCTATGCCGACGCGCAAAAAGCTGTCGCGGGCGCCGATATCGTCTGCACGGTCACTTCGGCGCGCACCCCGATTCTGGCGGGCGAATGGCTGACGCCCGGAACCCACGTCAACGCCGTGGGCGCGAGCGTGCCCAGCATCCGCGAACTCGATGATGCCTGCGTCACGAGAAGCAGCATCTGGGTCGACTTCATGCCCATGGCGCTGACCTCGGCGGGCGAGATCGTCGAAGCCATCCGCGACGGGCTGATCTCGAAGGACGATCTGCGCGGTGAAATCGGCGCGGTCGTCGCGGGCGCCATCCCGGGCAGACGTTCGAACGACGAGATCACGCTGTATCGATCGCTCGGGGTTCCCGCCCAGGACATCGAGTTCGCCAACTTCTTCTATGCCGCCGCCAGGTCGAAGGGCCTGGGCGCGACGGTTCCATTCGAGGATCTGAACCATGCTTGAGAGCCAAAGAGACAAGTTCGCGCTGCCGGCGGAGATCAGCTATCTCGATTGCGCCTACATGTCGCCGATCCCGCTCGCTTCGATCGAGGCCGGCAAGCGGGGGACCGCGGTGAAGGCCGAACCCTGGAAGATGACGATAAACTCCTATTATGACGAGGTGGAGGAGGCGCGTACGCTGGCGGCCGCCACCATCGGAGCAACGGCAGACGACGTGGCGGTGATCGCAGCGACGAGCTATGGCCTCGCAACGGCGGCCAAGAACGTTCCGGTGCCCGAAGGCTCCACCATAGTCCTGATGCAGAACGAGCATCCTTCGCATCGCTATGTCTGGTACGAACTGGCCGAACAGAACGGCGGCACGGTGACGGTGGTCGACAAGCCGGAGGACGGCGACTGGACACCGGCCCTGATCGCGGCGATCCTGAATTCCGACCGGCCGGTCGCGGTCGTCGCCGGCACGCTCCTGCACTGGTTCGAGGGCACCAGGGTCGACATCGGCAAGGTCGCCGCCGCTGCCCGCGAGTCGGGCGCCTGCCTCGTCATGGACGGGACGCAGTGGGTGGGAGCGGTGCCGTTCGATGTCCGGAAAATCCAGCCGGACTTCCTCTCCTTCGCCACCTACAAATTCCTGCTCGGGCCCTATCGGCTCGGCTTCCTTTATGCCAGCGAGCGCTGGCACCGGGACGGCAAGCCGCTCGAGCATCACGCCTGGCATCGCTATAACGGCGACAAGCCGGATTTCTACGTGGAGACAGTTCCGGGCTACAAGGCAGGCGCCCGGCGCTTCGACATGGGCGAACGGTCGGATTTCGCCGTGTTGCCCGTCGCCATCCAATCGCTGAAGCTGATCGGCGAACTCGGCCTGCCGGCGATCAGCGAAAGGCTCACCTTTCTCAACGATCGCATCTGGGAGGAGGCGTTGCGCCGTGAACTCGTCCCGGCCATCGACCCGCTGCGGGTTCCGCACATCTCGATCCTCGACATGAAGGGGCGCCTGCCAGAGGGGGTCGGGGCAAAGCTCAAGGCGGAGAACATTTTTGTCACCGTTCGCGGCGTGAAGGTGCGTGTCTCGCCGCATATCTACAACGACGAGACCGACATCTCCCGCCTCTTCGAGGTGCTGTCGGCGAACGCGCTCGATTGACGCTCAGGCCGGGATCTGCTCGCAGCTCTCCGACATCTGGCGGATGCCGGCATCGACTTCCTGCATGTAGGTGCGGGACTCCTGCAACAGGTAGGTCGTAAATGCTTCGGTCACCGCCGATGCGGTGATGCCCCATGGCTTGTAGATGCTCAGATTGAGTTCGAGCCTGGGTTCGAACTCGCGGATGACGATCGGCAGGTCCCGTTCCATCCAGGCCGACAGGCGATCGACGACGCTGACACCCGCGCCCGCCGCCACGAGGTCAATGCAGCCCTTCGAAAGCCTCGCTTCTATCTTCACATTGCGGTTGACGTTCTGCTCCTCGCACATGCGGTCGAGCTGCCGCCGGGTCGGGTCGGTCGAGCCGAGCGATATGAAGTCTACGCCCTCCAGGTCGGCGACCCTGATCCGCGACAGGTTTGCCAGCGGATGCCCCATCGGCATCACACAGACCGGCGGCGTCGAGATGAAGCTGCGGCGGGTGATCGACGGATTGTCCTCGAACAACGTCGAGCCGATGCCGAGGTCGAGTTGATTGCGCGCGGCGCGCTGGATCACCATCACCGAACTGCGTATGTCTATGCCGATCGAGATCGCGGGATAGGACTTCGAGAAGGCTGCGATGATCCGGGGCAGCAGCGTCAGGCCGAAGGCAGGCAAGGCGCAGATTTCAAGACGGCCGCTGCGCAATTCGCGGATATCGCGCGCGGCGCGCGTGACTGTACGCGCGGTTTCAAAGACGCGCTCGATTTCGGCGTAGAGCATGTGCGCTTCGGGCGTGGGAACGAGCCGCTGGCGGGTTTTCTGAAACAGCTTGAAGCCGGCCTTGTCGGCAATCTGCATCAACGCCTTGCTGACCGCGGGTTGTGTGATCTCCAGCGAATCGGCTGCTTTGGTCGTGGTACCGTGCAGCATCACGGCTGCAAAAACCTCGATCTCTCTCGGCGTGAAATCTCTTTTCATTGCTTTCAACGACCTTTCACGTGCCCTCCCGCCTCAATAAGTGCATAGATTTGAAAACCCTGTAAATGCCAAGTCAGCCGTCGAAGGCGTTCGGCACCGTCAGGGCCATGTCCAGGAGCGCGCTGTCCGCGCCGGGTCTGGCTGCTAGCTGGATCGAGGCGGGGAATAAGTCGTCGCTAGAAACCGGAATGGCGATGGCGGGCATGGCCAGCATGTTGGCCCAGCGGCGGAACGTTCCGCCGGCCATGCCGAAGGGAACATGGGTATCGCCCACCCGCGTCATCTCATCGGTGAGGCGCGGCGCGAGGCCGGGCGCCGTCGGTATGGCGAGAATATCGACACCGTCCATCAGCTCTCCCAGCCGGTTCTGCACCATCTGCCGGGTGGCCCGGGCCGCCGCCACGTCCTGAGCGCTGTAACGGCGGGCATGGTCGAGCATGGCGTGCACGGCGCTTCCGACCGTCTCCGGTGCGGCATCGATCTGCCCGCCGTAGTCCTGAGCGAATTCATGCAGCAACAGGATCAACCCGGCGTCAACGAAAGCCTTCTGCCGCGGGAAAGCCCGCTCGATGATGCGGGCGCCGCGGTCCCGACAGCCGTCAAGCCATTTGGTCACCGCGCAGGCGACGGATGGATCGAGGTCGGCGCCGTAGAGATCCGTGCAGATGGCAATCGTCATGCTCTTGATCGGGACGGGCCGTTGCGCACCCTCGCGTACCAACGGCCGTCCGAGCATGGCCTCGGTGGTAAGCCGGAGGTCCGCGATCGAAGTCGCGATCGGGCCGAGCGCATCGAGCGACCTCGCGGTCGGCAGGCTACCCGTGGCGTCCACCAGCCCGTTGCTGGGCTTGAAGCCGAAGAGGCCGTTGGCGGCGGCGACCGAGCGGTTCGAACCGCCCGTGTCAGAGCCAATTGCCACCGCGCAGAAGCCGGCGGCTACGGCCGCCGCCGAGCCGCTGCTGGTGCCGGCCGTTCCCCGGGAGGGGTCGAGCGGATTGGCGACCTTGCCGAACCACGGATTGTCATGGCTGCCGAGCGTGAGCTCGTGCATGTTGGTCTTGGCGATCATGATCGCGCCGGCGGCCTTGAGATTGGCGACGCAGACCGCGTCGTTCTCGGCGATCCGGCCGTCATAGAGCCGGGAGGCGGCGGTCGTCGGCCAGCCTTTCACATCAATCATGTCCTTCAAGGCAACCGGTATGCCGTGCAGCGGTCCGCGCCGGCCGGTCGTCCTGATCTCGGCTTCCGCCCGACGGGCTGCTTCGAGCGTCTGATCGGGGTCGCAGAAGAGGATTGCGTTGATCTGGCCGTCATGCGCCTTGATGCGCGAGAGACAATCCTCGACGATCGAGACTGGCGACAGACCCCCGTCGATGGCCTCGCCGAGCTTGGAAACGGAGAGATGGTGAACGAGGCTCATGCGGCGGCCGTTCGGTCGCTGGCGCCGGGCTCATCGACGAGATGGCAGGCCGCGTAATGGTCCGGACCGCTCTGGCGCAGCGCGGGGTCGATCTCCGCGCAAAGGCCGAAGGCGAGCGGGCATCTGCTGCGGAAATCGCACCCCGTGCGCGTTTCGAACGGGCTCGGCAGTTCGCCCTCGAGCACCGGCTTGTCCTGGAGCCGGTTGCGCGGATTGGGATCGGGCCGCGCGGCGATCAGCGCCCGGCTGTAGGGATGCGTCGGGTTGGCCCAGAACGACGCTCGCGGCGCGGTTTCGACGAGCTGCCCAAGATGCATCACCGCGACCCGGTCCGCCATGTGGCGGATGACCGAGAGGTCGTGGGAGATGAAGAGATAGGCCGTCCCCAGCTCCCTCTGGAGATCCTTGAGGAGATTGAGGATCTGGGCCTGGACGGACACGTCGAGCGCCGAGACCGGTTCGTCGCAGACCACGAGATCGGGATTGAGGATGAGGGCGCGGGCGATTCCGATCCGCTGGCGCTGGCCGCCCGAAAATTCGTGCGGGAAGCGGTCGCCGGCCTCTGGGCGCAGACCCACCTTGTCCATCATCTCGGCCACCAGTTTCCGGCGCTCCGCCCGATTGCCGACACCGTGGACGATGAGCGGCTCCTCGATGATCCTTCGGACGGTAGCCCTCGGATTGAGCGAGGAAAAGGGGTCCTGGAAGATCATCTGCACCTTACGCCTGAGTGGCCTGAGCTGGCGCGGCGAAAGCGCGGTCAGGTCGTCGCCGTCCAGCGTGATGCTTCCCGCGTCGGGTTTGACCAGCGCGGCCACGATCTTGCCGACCGTCGACTTGCCGCAGCCGGATTCGCCCGCCAGCGCATAGGTTTCCCCGCGCTTGAGCGACAGGGAGACCCGGGAAACGGCGGTGAGCATGCCCGAGGGTGTGGAATAGGTTTTCCGCAGGTCGCGGATGACGAGCAGATCGTCCTTCATTGGTCTGTCCATGGGTGATGGCATCTATACTGCGATGCTCCGTCCGAGGTTATCGGCGGCTCGATGTCGGTGCAGATCACGTCGCTGCGCGGGCAACGGGGCGCGAAAGGGCAGCCCTGCTTGATCGAGCCCGGTTGCGGCGGCAGACCCGGAATTTCCGTCAGACGCTCGTCCGGATCGGCGTGTTCCGCCGGGAGGCAGGACAAGAGGCCATGGGTATAGGGGTGTCTGGGGCCTTCGAGCAGGTCCACGACCGGACCCTGTTCGACGACACGGCCCGCATACATCACCGCGACACGGTCGGCCATTTCCGCCACCACGCCGAGATCATGGGTGATCAAGAGGATCGCCATCCCCAGCCTGTCGCGCAGGTCAAGCAGCAGTTTGAGGATCTGCTGCTGGATCGTCACGTCGAGGGCGGTCGTGGGCTCGTCGGCGATCAGGAGACGCGGCTCGCAGGCGAGCGCGATCGCAATCATGGCCCGCTGGCGCAGGCCGCCCGACAGGTTGTGCGGATATTGTTTCGCCCTGCGCCTGGCGTCGGGCATCCGCACGAGCTCAAGCAGTTCCATGACCTTGGCGGGCGCCGTTTTGCGGGTGGCCTTGCCATGGATCAGCAGCATCTCGGCGATCTGCCGCTCGATCGTCATCAGCGGATTGAGCGAGGTCATCGGCTCCTGAAAGACGATCGAGGCCTGCGTCCCGCGCACCTGTCTCAGTGTTCGGGCATCCATCTTCATGACGTCGTTGCCGCCGAGCAGGATGTTGCCTTCGGTGATCCGGATCGCCGGCGGCAGGAGCTGGAGGATCGAATAGGCGGTCATCGATTTGCCTGACCCGGATTCGCCCACCAGCGCCACGACTTCGCCCTCCTCGACCGTCAGATCCAGTCGATCGATCACATAGGCGTTTTTGTCGTGTCCATGGAGGCAGGCCCGTAGACCCTTGATGTCGAGAATGGCGTTCATCTGCTGCGGGACCGTGGGTTGAATGCATCGTTGAGGCCTTCGCCGACCAGATTGATGGCGAGCACCGAGAACAGAACGGCAAGGCCCGGAATGGTGATGATGTACCAGTGGGTGCGAAGCACCTCGCGGCCCACGCCGATGATGTAGCCCCAGCTCATGACGTTGGGATCGCCCAGCCCGAGAAAGGAAAGCCCCGCCTCGAGCAGGATCGCCGTCGCGATCATCAGGGAGGACGAGACGATGATGGGGGTCAGCGCATTCGGCAGGAGCTGGGTGACGATCAGGCGGATGTTGGACATGCCCATCACGACGCCGGCCAGCACGAATTCCTGCGGCATGAGCTGGAGGAATTGGGCCCGGACCAGACGCGCCAGCGGCGGCCATGAGACCAGGCTGATGGCGGTGACGATGGACATCATCGACGGCTTGAAGGCGGCCACGACGACGACGGCGAGCACGAAGGGCGGCGTTGTCTGGAAGATTTCCGTCAGCCCCATCAGCAGCCGGTCGACCCAGCCGCCGAAATAGCCGGCCGCGGCGCCGATGACCGTGCCGACCAGGGTTGCGGCGATTGTGGCGGAGATTCCGATCATCAGCGAGACGCGCGCGCCGTGGAGAAGGCCCGCAAGCAGATCACGGCCAAGAACGTCCGTGCCGAGAAGAAAGCGGGCGTCTTCACCGGGCCACAGAAGCGGTCGGCCGACGAGCTTCCACGGACCCGCCGGATAGAGGATCGGCCCGGCGATCGCCATGCAGGTGATGACCAGGAGAAGAAGGATGCCGAGGACCGCGGGCAGGTTACGCGAGAACCGACGGAGAAAACTGTTGCGCGCCAAACTCATTCCATCGAAATCCTGGGGTCAACAAGGCGGTATGCGACCTCGGTGACGATATTGGTTATGATGACCATCAGCGAACACATGAACAAAAGGCCGAGCAGCAGATTGAGGTCGCGCTGGAAGACGGCGGTGTAGGCCAGCCGTCCAAGTCCAGGCCAGGCGAAGACGGTCTCGACGAGAACCGAGCCGCCAAGCATGGCCCCGATCTGCAGGCCGAGCATGGTCACCAGCGGCAGGATCGCATTCCTGAGAACGTGGCGGTAGGCGATTGCGTTTTCGCCCAAGCCCTTTGAGCGCGCCGTGGTGACGAAATCCTGCCCGCCGACCTCGAGCATGGAGGCGCGCATGAGGCGCACCTCGAAGGCGGTGAGATACATGCCCAGAACCAGCGCCGGCATGATCAGATGGAGGCCGATATCGGCTGCGCGGCGCCATCCGGTATAGCCTGCGCCGATCGTCTCCATGCCGCTTGAGGGGAGCATCCCCAGATTGACCGAGAACAGGACGATCATCATCAGACCGAGCCAGAACACCGGCGTGGCGTAGGCGATGAGCGCGCCTGTCGAGATCAGGTAGTCGGGCCAGCGGTTGACGTTGCGGGCGGCGACGACGCCCATGACGATGCCCATGACAAAGGCGAAGAGGATCGCGGTGACCATCAGCAGCAGGGTCGGCCACAGGTGCGCCAAAAGCAACTCGGTCACCGGCCGCGAGAAGCGGAACGAGTAGCCGAGATCCAAGGTCATCAGCTTTCCGATATAGACGAAGAACCGGACATACAACGGCTGGTCGAGCCCGTAGCGTTCGCGCAGATCCGCCATGAATTCAGGCGATGCGGCGCCCGCTTCGCCGGCCAGGACGTCGGCTGCATCCCCTGGCGCCATGTTGACGAACAGGAAGTTGATGACAGCGATTCCGACCAGGATCGGAATGGCCTGAGCCAGTCTGCGGGCGACAAAACGGGCTAGTCGTACTGCGGTTGAGCTCATGGAATTCCCTCTTGCGATCCTTCCATATCAAGCGCTCCGCGACAAGGTAACTAAGTCCGCGTGCAAGGTTGGGTGCGAAAAGTTATGAACTCGCCCAGGCGGTCAATCCGGCGGCCCCGGAGCGAGGCCAGGGTCGCTTAAATCTTGTGCGCAACGCACATTTTTACAGCTGGCGGGGCATCTCCGATGCCGTTCGACGGGGCTGGTTATAACCATTTCCATGTAAGGCGGCGCGGCTAGTTGTTGGACGGTCGAGGGCGCTGTTCCTAGTATGCTTTGCGGGAACAGCTCGTAAAGGAGAAAGTTGTGATGAAAGTCGCCCCCACAGTTCTAAGCAGGCCACTGGCCATGATCGCCGTGGCCTTGATCGCCGCATCAACAGCCATACTGCCACCCGCCTCCGCCGAGCCGAAACGGGGCGGCACCTTGACGGCCGTCGTCAACCCCGAACCCGCCTTTCTGGTTTCCGCCCACAACCCGGTCGGCGGTGTGCTGCAGGTCTCAAGCAAGATGTTCGAAGGCCTGCTGACCTACGACCTGGACATGAACCTGCAGCCCGCCCTCGCGGAAAGCTGGGAAGTCGCCGAGGACGGCCTGTCGGTCACCTTCCACCTGCGCGAGGGCGTGACCTGGCATGACGGCGAACCCTTTACATCGGAAGACGTGAAGTTCACCACCATGAAGATCTGGAAGGAGTTGCATCCGCGCAATCGCGTTAACTTGGGCAAGGTCACGGACGTCGAGACACCGGACGCGCATACCGCGATCTTTCGCCTCTCCGAGCCGGTCCCCTTCCTCCTCTCGGTCATGAACGGCGGCGAGAGCCAGGTCGTGCCCAAGCACATCTATGACGGCGAGGATGTCGGCAAGAACCTTGTCGAGAAGGATCCCGTCGGCACCGGTCCGTTCAAGCTGAAGGAATGGCGCCGCGGCGAGGCAGTGCTCCTTGAGCGCTATGACGGCTACTGGCAGGAAGGCAAACCCTATCTCGATGGCGTGATCTTCCGCATCATACCGGACGAGGCGGCGCGCGCGACCGCATTCGAGACCGGCGAAGTCCAGTACGGCGGATTCACCCCGGTGTCGCCCTGCACCGCGCAAAGGCTCGGCACGCTCGAAAATATCGGCGTGGAGACCAAGGGCTACGAGTTCTTCGGCACCATCTTCATGTTCGAGCTCAACCTGCGTGACGAGGTCCTGAAGAACAAGAAAGTGCGCCACGCAATCGCCCACGCCATCGATCGGGACTTCATTCTCGAAAATGTCTGGTGCGGTTTCGGCACTCCGACCACCGGTTCGGTACCGCCGCAACTCACCGAATTCTACACAGATGACGTTCCGACCTATGAGTTCGACCCGGCCAAGGCCGAAGCCCTGCTCGACGAGGCCGGCTATCCCCGCGGCGAGGATGGCGTCCGCTTCAAGATGGTCCACGACCCGCTGCCTTTCGGCCCGAACTTCGTGCGCAGCGCCGAAGTCGTGAAGCAGAATCTGGCGGACATCGGGATTGAACTGGAGATCCGCACCCAGGACACGCCGACCTACCTGCGCCGCATCTACACCGACTACGACTTCGACATGTCGAGCACCACGCTGTCGGCCCTTCCCGACCCGACGCTCGGCGTGCAGCGCCTCTACTGGTCGAAGAACATCGTGCAGGGCGTGCCGTTCTCCAATTCCTCGGGTTACTCCAACCCGGAGATGGACCGCATCCTCGAAGCGGCCCAGACCGAGAACGACAAGGAAAAGCGCATCGAACTGTTCCACCAGATGCAGAAGCTGGCCCAGGAAGACCTGCCGATCATCGATCTCTTCGTGATGAGCCAGGCGACCATCTTCGACAAGCGCCTGAAGAACCACACCACCCAGTCTGACGGCTACCCGACCTTCGCCGATGCCTATTTCGAAGGCGAGTGATCGCTGGATCGACGGTTGATCGACCCCAAGGCGGGCTCCTGCGGGCCCGCCTTTATCTTTGCCCTGTCCCGGGGAGCAGGTCACTCGGTCGACAATCCGGCACGCTTGCCAGTATCGACCTCGGCCTTTTTGACCCACTCATTGAGCGTGTGCGCCGAGCAGCCGATCTTGGCAGCTATCGAGGAAACCGCCGCCCAACGAAATAATTGTTCTGCTTCATGCTCCAAAAGAAGCCGCACAGCTCGAGCACGGACTTCAGGTGAAAATTTGTTCGTTGTCTTGTCATAGCTCCACTTTCTCTCGAGTTGGACCTTCCGACAAACCCGGCGCGGTTCAATCAGAAGCCGAACAACTTGTCCGACGTCAGCACACTTAGGGCCAAAGTTTGAATCGAAGGCTCTCAAGTTTGCCCCGCTATCAGAAAATCGTTGTGGCAAAACCAGCCGATAAAAATGCAAAACTGCGCGGCCGACCGCAGTCGCAGACCTTGCCTAGCTAGTAAATGCAGACGCCGTATTCGACGGCCCTGTCGCAATTGAAGGGCCGCCGATCTTTGGAGAGGCATCACCTCATTTGACGGCGCGACGCAATGACCCGGACGCAACAATGGCGACGAGTGAGAGCAGCGCACTGAGCAACGCGACGGTGGCAAACGAGTCAACATAAGCGTGAACGATCGCCGAACGAATCGCCTCGGTCTGCTGAGCAGGAAACGTGGCGAGCTGGGCAAATGCGTTGCTGATACCATCTAGCAAGGCCGGTGCGATCTGCGTTGCCTCCTCTGGCAATAGGTCCAGAGCTCGAGACTGATAGATCGCCGCAACGACACTCCCGAGAAAGGCAATGCCGAGCGCGCCACCCAGCTCCGAACTGGTCTCTGCGATCGCTGCGGCCGAGCCGGCCTTCTCCTCAGGCGCCGCGCCGATCATGAGGTCCGCGGACAGGGCAAATACCGGTGCCAGCCCGATCGAGAACAGGAAAGTCGCCGCCATCAGCGGACCGAAGTTTCCCCACCAGAGGGATGCTGCGAGCAGCGCGAAGCCAACTGCGGCGACAGTCAAGCTCGCGGCCACTACGGAGGAGGATTGCATCCAGCGCAGAAGCGAAGGCGCCGCCAGCGATCCCGCCACGAAGCCCGCTGCTGAGAAGAGAGTCCAGAGACCCGCCTCGAACGTGCCCATCCCGAGGACCAATTGCAGGTGCTGGGCGAGGAAAAGCAGCGTACCGAAAGCGAGAAAGAACGCGGCGAGATTAACGATGAGCGCACCGGAGAACCCAGGCCGCCTGAAGAGGTCTAGGTCTAGGAAGGGAGCCGTAAACCTCTTCTGGCGCGCTATGAAAGCCCAGCCCAACGCAAGGCCGACGATCAGGGAACCTATCACGAGACGGGACGGATCTCCCACCGCCAAGTGCTTCACGCCGTAGACGAGCGTCAGCATTGCAGCGATGGACAGGACCGCGCTGGTCAGATCAATGCGCTCGCCGGACGGACCGCGATGCTCTGGCAGCAGGAAGGGGCCGACCGCAAGCAGGAGGACCATCAAAGGGATTGCAATCAGGAAGACCGAGCCCCACCAGAAGTATTCCAGCAGCATCCCGCCGACGAGCGGGCCGATTGCACCGCCAACGGAGAAGCTCGCCATCCAGATGCCAATGGCGAAGGTGCGCTGACGCTCGTCCTGGAACATGGTTCGGATCAACGACAATGTTGATGGAGCCAGTGACGCCGCCGCGAGGCCCAGGAGCGCGCGCGAGGCAATAAGCATGCCCGCAGTCGTCGAGAAGGCGGCGAGAAGCGACGCCAGGCCGAAAGCGACCGCACCTATCATCAGTAACCGCCGCCGGCCGACCCGGTCGCCGATGGCGCCCATCGTGACGAGCGCACCTGCCAGCAAGAAGCCATAGATGTCAACGATCCAGAGAAGCTGCGTGCCTGTCGGCTGGAGGTCGGCGGTGATGTGCGGGACCGCGAGGTTCAGTACGGTCAAGTCCATGGAATAGAGGAGGCAGGGCAGCGCGAGGATCGCGAGGCCCCACCATTGGCGCGGCCCTGCCTTTGCGGACGGCGCGAAGCCGTTCGTGAGTGAGTTTACCGACATTGTTCTGCCTTTCGGATGGTCGCGCCCGGTCTTAGCCGCAGCGCCGCGCTGTTGGTCTGAATTATTAGGTGTAAACGATCAGGCCGCGGCGCTGATCTTCTGGCCGAGACCACCGTCGACGGCTAGCTTGGCCCCGGTGGTGAAGGTCGCCTCGAAGGCGAGGAAGAGCACGGCGCGCGCCACTTCATCCGCCGTGCCATTGCGCTTCATCGGCGTCACCTGGTCCCCGATCTCCTTGAAAGCCTTGCGCTCGTCTTCGGATAAGCCCTTCACGCCTTTGGTCGGGGTGTCGATGAAGCCGGGACTCACGACATTGACGCGGATGCCGCGCGGCAGCAGCTCCACCGCGAAGCCCGAGGAGAAGGAGACGAGCGCCGCCTTGGTTGCGCTGTAGACACTCATGCCTGGCTCGGCGCCCTCGTCCGCGACTGAGGAAGTCATGACGATCGAACCGCCGTCGCGGATGAAAGGCGAAAGGTGCTGCACGGTAAAGAACGCTCCTTTGGTGTTGACAGCGAACTGGCGGTCGTAGGACGCCTCGGTGACCTTTTCGAACGGCTCCAGCTCGGCAACGCCGACATTAATGTGCAGGAAGTCGACCCGCCCCAATCCCTGGCCGACGATCGCGCCGAGAAGCGTGATGTCGTTCATGTCGGAGGCGTCCGACTGCACGGCCTGAACCTTTCCACCAAGGGCCTTGCGGGCGTCCTCGACGTTCGAGGGATTGCGTCCGGTGATCAGAACGCGGGCGCCGCCTTCGATCAGCAGTCTGGCTGTGGCCAGACCCATTCCGTGGGTTCCTCCGATGATGACGGCATTCTTTCCTTCGTAGCGCATATCTTGATTCCTCTCTTGTCGCCACAAGCGGCGATTGACGAAAGGGTATTCCCGAAGACCTTGCGTGACTATCCGTGAGATCGTAGATCTATCGTCCTCAGATAGGGACAATTAGATGCTCAATCTCAACGATCTTCAGGTCTTCGTGCAGGTGGTCGACCATGGCGGATTCACGGCAACGAGCCGCGCTCTCGACCTTCCGAAGCAAACGCTGAGCAAGCGGGTCGCCGAACTCGAACGCCGTGCCGGCGTGCGTCTGATCCAGCGGACGTCACGCAGCTTTGCCGTCACCGAGTTGGGGCGCGAACTCTATCGCCACGCCGCCGCGATGGTCATCGAGGCCGAAGCGGCTGAGAATGTTATCTTGGGGCGGCTGGCTGAACCGAGTGGATCGGTCCGCATCACTGCATCGGTCCCCACGGCGCAGACACGCTTGGCGCCCTTGTTGCCTCGTGTCGCAACGGCGTATCCGAAAATCCGCATCGTGCTGCACGCCAGCGATCGCTTCGTAGACATCGTGCAGGAGGGCTACGACATCGCGTTACGCACCCACTTCGCACCGTTGCCCGATTCCGACTTGGTGCAACGGCGCGTCAGTACGGAATATTTCTGGCTGGTAGGGTCGCCCTCCTATCTCCGCGACCGAAACCTGGACGACCCCGACAGTCTTGCCGGACTCGATGGCATCTTCTCGCGGCAGGGTGAAACCGGGTGGACCTTGAGCCGCGCGGAGGAAGGCCCACGGTCCGTCTCGTTCGCGCCCCGCTACGTCGCGAACGAAAGCACCGCCATTCTCGCCGCTGCGATAGCCGGTCTGGGCATTGCCTCACTGCCGTCTTCGATGTGTGAGGAGCAGGTAAAATCCGGCGCCCTCGTTCGTGTTGCGCCGTCATGGACCGCGGGCGAGATTGCAACTACGTTGATCGTCCCGTCCCGACGAGGCCTCCTGCCGTCTGTTCGCATAGTAGCTGACCTTATCACAGAGCAACTTCGGGATTGAGGGGATGTTGAACGCCACGAGAAAATTGCCAGATATCCGATCCTTGTGTTGCTGGCCGAGAACAGCGATCTGGACTCAGCAGAGAGCAACGAATGTTGTGAAAACGAGAAACGCGATGTCAACGCAAAACGCAGCCCTACCACCATTTCAGAGGTGATGGCTGTGGCACGGGACGTGTCGCCCGCCTCGCAGGGGTTCAACTAGAAGCCGTCAAACCCGCCCTTAAGATCGAGTATTGATCCGATGGCGTTTATTGCTGACAGGATTGATTGGACCGCGACGCCGGAAATGCGGCGGCCGAGATGCTCTTCATCGACAGCGTCCACGGTACGAGTAGGAAGCCCAGACCGTCGTCGATCATCGCGAAGCGGCTCGACGCCAGCGTTAGGCGCTGGTGATAGACGCCGGCAACACCCTCGTCGTTTCCAGTGTGCTGTAACGGTTGCCCGGTCTGGACCGCCAGCCTTTCGCCGATTTCCTTCATCTCGCGCCGTCGGAGCGCGTCGATGTGGTTTCTGCTGAAGACTATTCAGACTTTAGCGCTCGACGAGCATTCCCGGATCAAAAGGAGATCGGCTGATCATTATTCCGAACGCCGTATCAACGGTTCCCTGGATGACCTGCTTTTCCCAAGACATCATGAAAACTTTCTCTACTCAGCATGGAAGTCCTTCCACCGTTTGCAGTCTACAAAAGCGACAAAGTCAATCAAGAAGGCCTTGAAGGAAAGGTTGCGCACAATGTCTACGTCAGACCCACTCCATTACGAAGCCGGAATGCAAAATATTACAATATCCCCCAGATGATCCTGAAAGGCTACCTGGAAGCGCCAAATGCCAGAGGTTTCGCCATCCACTTGAAGTACTGAGGTTTCACTCGTGCAGAAGACACGCTCGGAGCAACCGTCTATGGCCGCTGAGTGGTGCAAGAGGCCGTCACCATGAATGCCCGGCCCATGCCACGGCTTCCACCAACATTGCGAAAAGCTTGCCCGCAACGCGTGTTTCGCACCGTGCGTTCGCGGTTTTCCCCTTCACGCGATGCTCAGCACCAGCTTGCCCGTCGTTTCTCCCGCCTCGAGGCGGCGGTGCGCTTCGGCGGCCTCTTCTATCGGAAGTGTCGTGATCTGCGGGCGCAGCGCGCCGCGGGCCAGCAAGCCGAAGACGTGTTTCATGTCGGCGCTGAAAGCCTCGGGGTGGGCAGTGAAGTAGGTGTAGATGTCGCTGACCCTGACGCCGACCGACTTCTGAAAATGCTTTGCCAGGTCGTCGGCGAAGGTACCTGCGGGCGGTCCGGCGAGGAAGCCGAACAGCATCACGGTTCCAAGCGGCGCAAGTGCGTCGAGATCGGCCTTCAAGCTGTCGCCTGAGAGCGGATTCAAACTCAGGTCGACCCCGCGTCCTCCGGTGATCTCCATCACCCGCGCGACGACGTCCTCGCTGCGATGGTCGATCACATGATCGGCGCCCTGTGCACGCGCGAAATCCTGTTTGCCGGTACTGACCGAAGCGATGGTCCTGAGCCCCAGATGCCGGGCGATCTGAAGGATCATCGTGCCGACGCCGCCGGCTGCCGCGTGGACGAGCACCGTATCGCCCGCCGCCACCTTGCCGACATTGATCAGCATGTGCCACGCCGTGACGGCATTGACCGGCAGCGCCGCGGCGACTGCGAAATCGACATTGTCGGCAATGCGGGTTACATATGACACCCCGATGACCGAATGCAGTCCATAGCCGCCGGCGCCGATCGGCCCCATCCAGGCGACGCGATCGCCCACTGAAAAGCCTTTGACGCCCTCGCCGAGCCCTGCGATCACCCCCGCACCCTCGACGCCCGGGACATGCGGCAAGGCCGGCATCATGCCCTCGGGCATGTCTCCCCGGCGAATGATCGTGTCAACGAAATTCACCGCACCGGCGTGATTGCGGATCAGGACCTGGCCGGCGGCGGGTCGTGGCGTTTCCGTCTCGAAACGGCTAAGGACCTCGGGGCCGCCGGTGTGTGGGATCATGAATGCGTAGGACATGCGTGTCTCCGGTGTGGTCTTCCCGGAGAAGGTAGCGGCGGACCATTTTCGTGATAATATCTGCTTTCAAGAGAGATTATATCTTGGATAGGATAATGATCTACAATGACATTGCTCTCTTCACTGCTGTCGCCCGGCACCTCAACTTCTCGGCGGCGGCAAGTGAAAGCGGCATCCCGCTCAGTCGGATCAGCCGCCGCATTGCTCAACTCGAGGCCCATCTCGGCGTCAAGCTGTTCGAGCGCACCACCCGTCAGGTGCGGCTGACGGAGGAAGGGCGGCGACTGCTCGATCTTTGTCAGGGGCCGATCGAGGCACTGGGCGACATCACCGGCCTCGCCGCGGATGCTCACCGCCCCACGATACGCATCACGGCGCCACCGCTGGCGGCCCGCACCAGCATCGGGCCGCGCCTTCTCGATTTTCTCGTTGCGCGGCCGGAGCTCCGCGTGGATCTGACGGCAACAAACCTCGTGCTGGACTTCTTTCGGGACAACATAGATTTGGCGTTTCGCCTCGGCCCGCTCACAGACTCGAGCCTGGTGGCGCGACGGTTATGGTCCGTGCCCTATTGCTTTTGCAGCGGAACCGGCTTCGCGGCGCGACACAGGCTCGACGCGCCCATCCGTACTGCCCGGCTTCTAGGTCTGCCGGCGATAGTGTCGCGCCAGCCCTGGCGGCTCGAGAGCGGCGAGACGGCGCGACCGGTGAATATGGTGCATGAGTTCGATGACCTGGAAATCGCGCGCGCGGCGGTGCTGCGTGATCTGGGTGTTGCTATGCTGCCGCTCGATATGGCGCGTGAAAAGCTGCACATCATCACGCTTTCGGATGCCGCGCCGCTTTCCAGGGATATGTTCGCGGTCTATCCAAGCAAGCGTCTGCTGCCTCGCCGGGTCCGCGATCTGATCGACTTCATGGCGCAGGCATGACGACGAAGCGCGATGGATTTGAGCAGGAAAATCTAGCATGGGCTGGTTGGCCCGCGACTGGGAAACGAGGTCGTCAGGACGGTTTCCGACGGGGCGCGGGGGCAGTATCGAACCTCGGCAGCGTGTCTTCCGGATCGATCGGCACGACCGCACTGCCAACCCACATGTGGAACTGGGGAAGGGAAGCAGATTCTGAATCCAGAAACGTCGCAACGATACCGATCAGGTCAGGAAAGCCGTCGGATCGATCTGCCAGCATGTCTCCACAGGTGGCACAAGCATCGCGGTAGGTGCGGTTTCCCTGCGCGCTTTCGAACATGGACGTCGAAACATCGCCGGTCCGCTGCACGATCGCGGACGCAAAGAACGCCGTGCTGACATAGGGCCGTCCTGACGCGGCACGGCAATCCGAGCAGTGGCAGATCGCATGAAAGGTCGGTGCGGCGGAAATGGCGTATCGCAGTTGGCCGCAACTGCATGTGGCATGGGTCATGGCTTGGCTCCAATTATGATCTAGATCCCGCGCGCAATGCGGTGCACAGCCTGTTCGCGTGCCGGTCCTTCTTGGCATCGCCCGACGATTCCCTGGCCCTGGGCTTCGCACACGGTGCACGGAACACCGGATCTGCAACGGTCACTCAAGATAATCCGGGCCAGCGTTGGTCTTACGGCAAAGCGGGCGTCTGGTGACCGTCAGACCATTGCGGGGACAGGCCTTCCTGCACCTTCCGCGCGAAGGCAAGCACGGTCAGGTCACCGCCTCTTGGGCCGACGATTTGCACTGCGAGTGCCTCGCCGCCCGGACCGGACACCACAGGTATCGTTACCGCCGGCAAGCCGAAATAGTTGGCAAAGAACGTGTTGGCGGATGACACGGCTTGGTCGCCGGCTTTGGTGGCGTCTTCAATGAGGGGCGCAACGTTGGTCAGGGTGGGCAGGATGACCAGATCCACGTCCGAGAACAGGCGCTTGTTGATCTGGTCCCGCGCGGCAGGGATCCCGGTCGGGTCGAACCGGGCCTCGGCGAAGGGTATTTCGACGGTCGCCGATGACCGTGCAAGCCTGGCGATCCTTGGCGCCGCGTCATCGAAGGAAGACCGGATCTCGGCACTTGCCTCGAAGTTCCGCGCTACGCCCAGCCGCGGGTACCGACGCGCCGCCGCCAGCGGTTCATCGGCAAGGATCGCGAACACCGTTTCCACGTCGGCGGCGCTTCTGGCGATGATGGCGGCGTGGCTGAGGGCGAGTATGACGGGATCAACCGGCTCCCCTTCCAGAATGCCCTCCTGCGACAACACCCCGAAGCTCGGCTTGAAGCCCGTGACAGAACAGCAGGCTGCTGGCAGACGGGCGGACCCCACCGCATCGGTGTCAATCGTCGCGTAACATAGGTCGCTGGCGACCGCCGCCGCGGATCCCCCCGAGGAGCCCCCGGCAACACGGTCCGGCGCGACGGGATTTCGCACAGGGCCGAAATGACTGTCCAGAGAGGTCGTTCCCATGCCGAGGCGGTGCATGTTCGTCTTGCCGACGATCACGGCGCCAGCAGCCTTCAGACGCGTTACCAGAACCGCATCCCTTGTGGGGACCCGGTGCTCGAAATGCACGAAGCCCGCCGTCGTACGCACCCCGGCCGTATCAAAAAAGTCCTTTATGCCAACCGGGATGCCGGCCAGCGGCAGAGAGACGTCGGCATCTGAATGATCGTCAATCATCAGAGTGATGAAGGCGTTGAGGTCCTTGTTTTCCTCCAGCCGGGCGCGGATTGCCTTGCGGATGTCCGCCTGGCTGATTGCGCCGGATGCGATTAGCTTGCGCAGGCCGGCAATAGTCGTCAGGTTCAGTTCTCTCATCTCATCCGTCATGCTACTTTCCCTGGTCAATTGAGGTCGCATGCCGGCAGTGGGTGCTTAGTCATAGACGACCTCTCGGAGTCAGCTTCGTTCACTGCCCGCCCGATCGCGTCCTTGTCGACATGGTGAGAGACGCTGCCCCCAGTGACGCCAACCGTCTCTCAGATATCTTCGATGGGCGTCGTCGCATGCCAATTGCGGCCAAAGGTATTGAAACTCAGCGTGGCGGGCTTGTTCGCGACTGAAGTTTACTCATTATCACGTCCAAACATACCAACCGGTTGGTCCATCGTCAATCTGCCTTTGGTCATGACATTACCCCCGCTCAAAAGGGCCTGCGAAATTCGGCCACCCACCGCGCGCCGGCCAAGTCCTCTCCCGGCACGAGTTCGATGTGTGCCGACTGCAGTCCCAGATCCAGAAACGCGAGCAAGTCGCTTGCGCTTAGGGGCCACGGCCCGGTGGCATGAGGCTCCAGACCTGGGTCCGCCACGGCCTCGATGACCAGAAGTGTACCGCCCGGTGCGACCAGTGCGGCAAGCGCTTTCTGGACGCGTCCGCGCAAGGAAGGCGGCAACGCCTGGATCATGATGATCGACACGACCAGGGAATAGCTCTGCCGCCATTCCCGCGGAAGCGCCAGCAGATCCTCGACCACGAACTCGACCGCATCAGGCTGCAGCAATCGCTTCCCGGCCATCCCGATGGCTGTCGCCGACACGTCGAAACCGACGGTATCGCAACCCAGGCGCGCGCAAAAGACCGCGTCGGCGCCGAGTGCGCAGCCGGCGACCACGGCGCGACCGGCATGCGGTGAGCTCGTTTGCCGAGCCCATCGCACCAGTAGGGGGTGTGGGTCCGTCCGGCTCCAGGGCACCGTCGTCCGCCCCTCTGCCCCGAGCAGGTAAAGTCGATCGAACCAACCGATCGGATCGCCTTGCGCCAATGCCCTTGCGCTCAGGCGTTCCTCGGCAACCTCGAGGTCTTCCGTTTCTGCTCTCTTGCGCATTGGGAAAATCCGGAGACATGGACATTCACCTTTACTGATACCGACCAGTTGGTATATGTCAAGTGAGGGTCTGCGTTGGACATCCCATCCTGTTGCAGGCCGCTTTCCTTGAGCATGGAACATTGGGCACCGGTATCGGTGCAGGAATAAGAGGCTCAGCCAGAACGCAATGACCATCCGACATCACTTCAGCCCAACCCTGTTTCAATCATCGGCCCCCTTCTCGCATGTCGTGATTGCGGGGACGATCGGGCAGGTTTCCGGTCTCATCGGACAGCGGCGCGACGATGGAGGGCTGGTCGGTCCAGATATTCGAGAGCAGCTGCAGGCCATCTTCGGAAATCTCGACGCCCTCCTCGCGGAAGTGGAGCTTTCGCGCGCAGCGATTGTCTCTATGCGCGTCTATCTGCTGGACTATGTCTATTTCGAGCCGGTGAACGCCGCGTTCACGGCGTATTTTGCATCCCCCTTCCCTGCGCGGAGCACTCTGCAAGTGGCTGGTCTTCCATTAGGGGCTCTAGTGCAGGTGGATGCAACGCTGCACGTCGCGCATTAGCCCGCAGAGATGGAGCCGCGTCAGCTACCCAACTCACAGGACTCTGACCATGGATGACCAGTACGTTAAACCTGTTCAGGAGGATGGCATGCCCAAAAGTAATGTAAGGCAGGATTCGAAATCCAAACTGCTAGACGTGGCGCTATCGTTGATCCGCACCAAAGGGTATTCGGCGACAACGGTCGACGAATTGTGTGCTGCCGCCGGGGTCACCAAGGGTGCGTTCTTCCATCATTTTAGGAGCAAGGACGAATTCGGCGTGGCGGCGGCAGACCATTGGTCAGAGACGACCGAAGCCTTGTTCGCCGACGCCCCCTATCACGAACTTAGCGATCCACTCGACCGGGTTTTGGGCTATCTTGAATTCCGAAAGCGCCTTATGACGGGCGGCGTTCCAGAGTTTACCTGCCTTGTCGGCACAATGTTGCAGGAAACGTACCAAACCAACCCTCCAATTCGCGAGGCGTGCAATCTCAGCATCAGCCATCATGCCGGGACGCTGGAAGCCGATATTGAAGCGGCTGTTGCCGAGCGCGGCCTCTGCCCCGCCTGGAGAGCAAGGTCGCTCGCATTGCACATGCAGGCAGTCCTTCAAGGTGCATTTATTCTCGCCAAAGCGAAGGGCGGAGCAGAGATCGCAGAAGACAACGTCGATCATCTCTGCTGCTACATTAAATTGCTGTTCTCCGCCGGCGATACGCAAGAACGTGGCCGACGCTCACGCCCACGGGGCGTATGAACTCTGCACAACTAGGTTGCCGCCGCGACAGCGTCACAACGGGGAAGCGGCTTCTAAGCGAAGTTTTCCCCGCAGACGCCGGAAACAAACTCAATGCTGGATAAAAGCTGGGGCAACGTCAGACGCGAAGACGGCGCGCAGGGATGTGCCGCGCGAATTTCACGGACGCTGATTCCACCTTACGTTCCGGCCAAGCCGCCACCGCAATCTCTGCCGGCGGCGGGATTGCTGCGACGGACAATCCGCAGTCAAGAACCGTACCCACAAGCGGAGCAACTTAATACTCCTGCCATCCAAGGCTGGGCCCGGAGCGCACAACTATCATTGTCAATCCTCAATAAGCTGATCCCCGAAACGATTCAGCGGTCAAAAAAGCCGATGACTCGCTCGATCTTCGCAGGGCTTGAGGTGAAAATCACGATGTCGGTTCCGGAAGTGACGAGTTCGCCTTTGGCATCGATTGCCGCCCAGCCGAATTTTGCGACGTCGTGATGCTCTTCGACCGCCGTGGTTCTTTCAACTCTTGAACCTGGGCGTTTGAGGAGAACCCTGTCGATATGCGCCAAAAGCTCATCTTTGCCCTTCGCATGAACACCCGGATCCGTGTAATGACCTGAGTCTGTCCATACGAGGCCCAAGATCAGCTCTCGCTCCTTCGGGTCAGGATGACTCCAGGCCATGCAGTAGGTATCGATAAGTTCTGTTACATCCATTATCCTGCTCCCGCATTAACTATACAGTTCTTTCTCCACAGCGGGTTCGTCCGCCATATCCTGAGCCCCGGCCGCCAGACCGTTTCTTGCGCAAATTGCGCTACGTCTTGCACAAGCACGCCTTCAGAAACACCTCTCTGGTCTCCTTCTCGCCGAAGATCGTCCGGCTGCAAATCGCGGTTCCTGTCGGAGTCGAGATTCGGGATCGATTCATCAGTCACCCAACCTGTCTCATTGATGCTGACGCCGCTTTTTTGCGGCGTCAGACAGTTCGCGGCGATCGGCTCCACCCGGCGTCGTGCAGTGGAGCAGAAGCTTCTCTCAAGCGCTCTTTCGCGCCTCTGGCGTTGAACGGCGCAGAACTTTTATCAAGGCAGCGACCTCCTGGTCCTCAAGTCCATCCTCCCTGGCTTTCTGCAGCCAACCGTCCATGAGCGCCGGCACCTCGGTATTCAGACCGAGTTCCTGCGACGTCGTCAGGATGCGCCGAATCGCCGGCACGGAGATCCGCAATGGGCTTTCGGTCACGCGATAGTCTTCGGAGGCGATCACGCGGCCCTCATGGCCAAAGAAGGCTCCAAAGCTCGGAGATATGGTGTTCACCAGTTCGCCGTAGGCTGCGACATCCACACCCGACGCCTCGGCAATGCGTGCACCGTGGAGAAATCCGGCAAATGCTCCATAGACATAGGACAACGTCGAAAGATCCATGGATGCAGCGGCGCTGATGTCTTCACCGAGATAGACAAGCTTTCCGGCGAGAATCTTCAACACCGGCTCGGCTTCGGCAAAAGCGGGCTTCGGTCCGGATATCAGGATGGGCGTGTCTTCCTGCCCCATCTGGCTTGGAGCAGCCTGAATCGCGGCATCCAGATAGCTTCCCCCACGGCGGGTTACGAAGGCCTCGATTCGCTTTGCATCATCGGGACTACCGGTCCCCAGATTGATCACCAGCCGGCCCTTGACCGCCTCCGCAACTCCCTGTGTTGCGAGGATCGCATCCGCAGCGGCATAGTCGTAGACACAGATGAAAATCACGGGGCTCGCCTTGATGGCATCGGCGGGTGTCTCTGCCCATGTCGCCCCCTGCTTCTTGAGAGCCGCGGCCTTGCTCGGCGTGCGGTTCCAGATCGCAAGGCTCTTCCCCGCCGTGAGCAGCAACTCGGCCAGGGCCAACCCCATGGGCCCGAGGCCGATCATGGTTGCATCAGTAGTGGTTCCGATTTCAGTCATTTGGAAGCTCCAGTTGATGGTTACTTGCTGAAATTAGGAATTTTGCTAATCTGCGCAAGTACATACGATTTTGTCTGGTACTTACAAAAAGGTAAGTCTTTAGGAAAAGAGCGATGGCAAGGAAGAATTATGACTGCGGAATCGGCCCTGCTTTCTCTGTGATTGGCGGCAAGTGGAAGGCTTCGATTCTCTGGGAACTTTCCGGAGAACCCGTCCGTTTTGGCGAACTCAGACGCAGGATCGGCGGCATCACCGAAAAGATGCTGATCCAGCAGCTGCGCGAACTCGAGCGCGACCTGCTCATCTCGCGCAAGGTCTTCCCGCAGGTTCCGCCACGCGTGGAGTATAGCCTGACGGAATGGGGTCTCAGCCTCAACGATGCCTTGGGGCCGATTGCCGATTGGGGCGATTATTACGCGAAGACAATCGAGGCAACCCAGCCCGAAGTCCGCAAGGCTTCGATGTAGGGCTATCGCAGTCCGGTGCATGACCGAGCGTGCTTTCTCAATCGCCGGGTTTTCCAACCGGTGCGGGCTGTCGCAACACCTCGGCAGGCTTCACCCATGACTCCATGTTCCTCTTGCCGTTCGCATCGTCCTCGCACCCTAAGGACTTGGGCGGGACCCGTCATCGCCTTCGATAAGTTCGGGATTTGGGAAATAGCCGGGGCCGACGGTCAATGGCTTTGTCGGAACCACCGTATCGTCGATCTGGCTTGTGAAAGTCTTCTCCATCGACCAGATCTCTTTCGTGCGGGTGTAATCGTAAAGCCGGATCGACACGTGATAGGGTTGTCCCGCCTTGACCCCGCGAATATTCGGGGAACGCACCTTGTAACGGGTGCTGCGGGCATGCAGTCGGGTCTCGACCGTTAGCGGTGGTCCACCTGCGGGATCCTCGAATTCGGTGATCATCCATGTTCCTACCGGGAGGGGTCTGACCACATCGGCGGTGAAGCCATAAAAGACCTGGGCTTCGCGGTAGTTGAAGATGAAGCCGCCGCCGGCGATTTCGATATAGGGCTGCTCCGATGGATCCTCGCCCGTCGCCCAGCCGATCACCATCAGCACCAGGACAAGGCCGATCATGGCCGCGACGATTTTTTCGAATGTTCTGTCTTCACGTACGGTCATCATTTCCATTCTCTCCGCACTTGTCTTCAGGTCGCTTGCCCATTCGTCACTCGAACGGAGCGCTTCGACCGCGATGCCTTTTCACCTTTGTTCGATTTCCGCAGATCGCCATGTTGCACCACCTGCGGCGACCACCGCGAGTGACGTCCAGAAAGATCCAGCCGCAAGCCGGGCAAGCCCCGATGCGATTGGGAGGAAGCCGGAAGATCGCGTCCATGACCTGCAGGGAAAGGGCTCCCAGAAGACTGTCCCATCGCCCCTCGACAACGATACCGGACGTGAGGTCTCCCGGTCGCGACAGCTCCATGTCGCCGGAAGCCTGAAGGCAGCGGTGGATGATGTTCAAGGTGGCCAAAGGGGGAGCGCGGCCGGCGATGCGCGCTTCCGATGCGTCATGCGCTGCTTCCCGCAACTGCTTCACGCTGCGCAGCAGATCGTCGTCAAGCCCGGCAGCCGGCATGTCGGACCTGATGACGCCGGCGCGTAGCGACCACGGGATCAAGTCCTCGGGTCGGCGCAGCCGGTCGACGGACTGATCAGTCATCCGCCTGTCGGATACGGTGTTGATCAGGTCGAATGCCGGATGGTTTCCCACGAACAGGCGGTCCGGCCAATCTTGAGCGAGTTGATGAGCAGAGCTTGTAACCATAATAAGCTTTTAAATGGTTACGGTGTCGATTGGCAAGGGGTGCCGTGGTTCGGCATGGTGTCGACCACCAAGGATGGCTTGCCGCAAAGGCTGCCAACGCTCAAGCAGCAGACAATCGGTCTGCCTGACTCGCCACAGAGGGCATGCAGTTTGGAGTTCAAGCAGCCCTTTGTTCGGCCGATTCGGCGGGGAATGGCCCCTTTTTGCCAGACAAGCAGGTCAGCGGACGAAACTGCCGTTGGCAAGCAAGTCGCAAAGATCTCGAGTGGAGATGGATCCGGACGGTTCGGTTGCGGCCGGGAGGTGTGGAAAGTCGACATTCGGCAGCCGAGCCAAATTCAGCCATTTGTCCCATCACTGTGGCACCGACTTATCCCGGCCAAACTCAATCCTTCAGCTTGATCGCCACGATGGTCTTGCGTTTGTCTTCGTCACGTTCATCCTGCGGGCCGTTGGGGTAAAACTCGACACGACAGGCGAAATGGTCGCCGTCAGGCGCGGGATGCATGTCGAACACCAATTCATTTTCCCGCGACCAGTCGATCAGGGCGCCATTCACCTTTGTCAGATAGCGGTATGGTCCGACATAGATCAGCTCTGCATAACGCCCTGCGGGCAAAATGCCGGCCTTCAGTGCGCCGGTTGTGGATTGCACAGTCTCGGTCTCGAACCCGAACTCCATCTCCAGTTCCGGCATCTTGACGATGTTGTATCTGAAGATCGCAGCGCCTGTCGCGGGGATGCCTTGCCTGTCAATCTCAAGGACCAGCTGGTCCATGGTTTCGGTCGCCACCTGCCCGATGGGCATTACCACCTGACGCCGTAGCGAGACGTAATGTCGGGCGGCATAGTCAACGACTTTCGGGGTGCCGATGTTCATTCACGTTGTCCTCGATCACTTGCGCGTTACGCGCTTCAGCCGCTGCGAAATCCGCCGCAACCCCGTCGATACGGGGGCGACCCTTGGGCCTCCAGTCATCGATTCCGAACATCAACAGATACGCGCTCAGCATATCGAAACTGCTGTTCCATCCCCGGCTGTGGCCATCCCGTTCCTCACGGCTGATGAACGGCGTCTGCCTGAACAGCATCCGCGTGGTGCCGTCAGGTTGCTCGAGGAAATCCATGGCAACGATTGTTTCGAAACCGTCGCTTTCGTTTGTGTAGGTGAAACTCAACCGGCGCGGCTCATCTATCTCGATGAATTCTCCAAAGATCACGTGGGCATGGCCGGGGCGAGCGGTCATCGTGCGGCGCCATTTCCCGCCCGGGCGAAAATCCTGCTCGCACTGGGCCAGCGCGCAACCCGCGGGGCCATGCCAGCGCACCAGGTGCTCAGGGTCTTTCCACAATCTCCAGACCAGTTCCCGCGGCGCGGCGAACACCCTGTCGATATCGAGGACAAGCGCTCTCTGCTCTGCTGTCGCATCAGTTCTTGGCATCGGAGTCACCTTTCTGTAGCTCGGCCAGATAGTCGTCCATATGGTCAAAAGCGCCTTGCCAATGCTGGCGATACCTTTCCACCCAATTGGCGACCTCGGCCAATGGGGCCGCATTGAGTTGCACCGGCCGCCATTGCGCGTTCCGGGTCCGCATGACGAGGCCCGCGCGCTCCAGCACCTTCAGATGGCGAGAGATCGCGGGCATCGAGATATCGAAGGGTTCGGTCAGTTCCCCGACCGACGCCTCTCCCTGGCTTAGCCGCTGCAAAATAGCCCTGCGGGTCGGATCCCCCAGAGCGGAAAAGGTGAGAGATAGGGAATCAGCTTGCATTGAACCATCCTGTTATATAACAAATATGTTAAATATGAGTTTTCTGAAGTCGTCAAGATGCGTTGGCGCGTACCGAGACTGAGGGATTGGTTACTGACCGCAGCGATAGGGAGAAAGCCATGGTGGGTGCAGCAGACGCGATGATATCACTCAGTCCTTTCGTGGGTATCTGGAATACGAAAGGGAGTATCAAAGCCAGCGACAAGGCCGAAGAACAGACCTTGTTTGCCACTGATATATACGAGTGGCTGCCTGGAAAGTGCTTTTTGCTCCATCGGGTAGACGCCAGAATGGGTGATGACATCACCAGGTCAACAGAGGTGATTGGCTGGGACGCCGATGAGGGAACGCTCTTCTCCACCTCTTACGATGCTCGGGGCGGAACAACACGCTTCAGCTGCGCGCTCGATGGGCAAGATTGGAGGATCGACGGCCCGGGTATCAGGTTTCGAGGCGCATTCGACCGGGACTGGAACAAGCTGACAGGCATTTGGGAACTGGCGGGAAGCGGGTTGTGGTCGCCATGGATGGACATTTCTCTGACTAGGGCTGACTGAGTCTCCGCGATGCGCGAACGGCATTGTGGTATCCCCAACCGCAAGGCTGGCCATGGTGCGGCTGGACAAATTCAATCCGCCTCCGATGAGACGTTGATGCAGGAAAACGACAGAAACGCGAGAGGAGCAAATGATGCCGAAGTTTTTGACCATCGGGTATGGAGATCGAGACGGCTACAATCAAACGCCAGAGGCAATCCGTACCGCCGCGCATGAACAAGACGCCAGACATGTCGCAGGGGGTGCGCTCATGGGAATGGCTGGGTCACCGGTGCAGGTTCGGAATCCGGGGGCAGCGGGTGTCGAGACAAGCGCAGGCAATTTATGACCACGGACCTTCCCGTCGCAGGTTTCGCAGTTATTGAAGCGGCCTCAATTGAGGACGCAATTGAAATGGTATCGGGCGTTCCATGCGCTGTAGCGCACGGCGTTGTTGAAGTCTGGCCCATGAGCTGAATGCGTCAAAGCCGACTTTCGCTGCGTCGCCGATTGTTGGAGCTGTAGGCTCGGAGCCGTCATTCGGCATCGTTGAGATTAATGGGTCCTGATCCTCGCACAGAGGTACGTTGTACCGGCTACAGCATCCTGGCGAGCGAGACGATGGGGTGACATTTTCATGCCCGGCATTCATGCTTTGCGCCTCAGTCAAAGCGACATAGGCCATCGTCGGCTAGAGGACCGGAGCTTCGCGGGCAAAACTGTCCTTGTAACTGAATAATGTCATGGCCAATTCTGAGGGTTCGCTCCCCTATTGCCGGGAGCAGATAGCAGAGTTCTAAAATACCTGAGCGGAAGCGCTAGCCCGAACCGCTGACAGGAGTGGTGACGTGGTGAGCTACGAGACGATCGAAAGGCTGATGGCGGCAGTGCCCCCTGCACTGGCATTGCGCGCCGGGCTCGAGCTCGGGATCTTCACCGCAATCGGCAACGGCGCGGCAACCGCCGACAGCCTTGGCGCCGCACTCGCGATCGATCCTGCCCGGCTGTCGCGGCTGCTTTATGCCCTCGCCAGCATCGGCCTTCTCGATGTGGCGGATGGCCGGTTTCGCAACGGGCCGGAAGCGGCGGCGTTTCTGGATGCGTCCAAACCGGACTACCGCGGGGGCGACCACGCACTGTTGCGGGAACTCTGGAGCGCCGACCTGATGACGGCCGACTCCCTGCAGCAAAACCGGCCGGCGGCCTTGCATGATTTTTCTCAGGCAGGGCCTGAGGCCACCGAGGCGTTCAGCCGGCGGATTGCGCCTGGCGCGCTCCTCTTCGGGCGACATCTGGCCAACGAGATGGATCTGTCCGCGGTCGGGTCGGTGATCGACATTGGCGGCGGTCCCGGAACCGTGCTCGTGGGGCTGCGCGAGAGATGGCCGCATCTGGCGGCCACCCTCATGGAGCTTCCGCCGGTTGCGGCGGCGTCCCGGCAGATTCTCTCCGAATATGATGGCGGTGACGTCGTGGTGGAGGAAGGCGACATACTTGCCGCGCCATCGCGCCGCCGCCACGATCTGGCGATCCTGAAGGCTGTCGTTCAGGTTCTGCCGCCAGAGCAGGCGCGCCGGACGGTTCTGAATGCGGCGCGTTGCCTCAATCCCGGCGGCGAAATCGTGATCGCTGGCTGGGGCGTTGTCGATGATGACCGCCTGGGACCCGCCGACGGCGTTTTTTTGAATCTCACATTCCTGAACCTATATCGGCACGGTGAGTCCTACACCGAGGGCCAGTATCGCGCATGGATGGCCGAGGCGGGGTTCCGCGCCATTGTCCGATCCCGCCTTGCGGATGGATGCACATTGTTTCGCGCACGCCTCGAGGCTTATTAGGCGTGCACATTTCAAGAGCTGACAGCGCGCAGCTCGGCCTGGAAAGCTGACAAGGAACTGACGACAGGAGGTACACATGACGGATGCAAGAGTGGCGATCATCACGGCAGCTGGCAGCGGTATGGGCGCGGAGACGGCGCGCCGCCTGGCGGCAGACGGATACAAGGTGGCGGTGCTGTCTTCCTCCGGCAAGGGCGAGGCGCTGGCAAAGGAACTCGGCGGGATCGGCATCACCGGATCCAATCAATCGCCCGACGATCTTCAGCGGCTGGTCGAGACGACGGTCGAGACATGGGGCCGTGTCGATGTTCTGGTCAACAGTGCCGGCCACGGACCCCGCAAGGAGATCCTGGAACTGACCGATGAGGACTGGCACAGTGGCATCGATGTCTACTTCCTCAATGTGGTGCGGCCGACCCGGCTGGTGACGCCGATCATGCGGAAACAGAAATCGGGCGTCATCATCAACATTTCGACTGCCTGGGCATTCGAGCCGTCGGCAATGTTCCCCACCTCCGCCGTCGCGCGCGCAGGTCTCGCGGCGTTTACCAAAATCTTTTCGGATGCCTATGCGGCCGACAACATCCGCATGAACAATGTTCTTCCGGGCTGGATCGACAGCTTTCCCGAAACCGAGGAGCGGCGAGAAGGCGTTCCGATGAAGCGCTATGGCACGAGCACCGAAATCGCCGCCACGGTGGCGTTCCTGGCATCAGATGGCGCGGCCTATATCACTGGCCAGAACATCCGTGTCGATGGCGGTGTGACGCGCTCGGTGTGAGGCGCGCGGCGATTGGCGGGATTGCCTGTCGTCAGCCCTTATCCGAGGCCGCGATGAGATGCACGGCGGCACGCAGGCCGCCATCGCCGCGGTTAGCGAGCGTCAGCGTGCCGCCGTGGCTGTCGACGAGAGCCTTGACGATCGACAGGCCCAAGCCGGACCCGCCGGTTCGGCGCCCGCGTGACGGCTCGAGGCGTTCGAAAGGCTCGGTCATGGCCTCTATCCTGTCGCCGGGGATGCCTGGGCCATCATCGTCGACAACGAGGACCACATCCCCGGTAAGCCGCACGCTCACGCGCGCCTCAGTGCCATAACGGATGGCGTTGTCGACCAGGTTGCTGAGGATTCGCCGGAAGGCGAGCGGCCGACAGCGGCAAAAGGCCGGTCCCTCGCCGGGATCCATCAGGACCGGATCCCCTGCTTCGCGGCGCACCGCCACATAATCCATCGCCGCCGCCCGGGCGTCGATCACGGGGGCGTCATCGGTGCCTGCGGCGTCGCTGCGGGCAAACAGCAGGACGTCATCGAGGAGCTGGGACATTTCTTCGAGATCCGAGAGAGCCTTTTCGCGCTGTTCGTCCTCGGCAAGGGAATGCACGCGCAGACGGAGCCGCGTGATATAGGTGCGCAGATCATGGGCGATGGCCGCGAGAACGCGGGTCCGCTCGCTCACCAGTTCGCTGATCCGTGTCTTCATCTCGTTGAAGGCGCCTGCAAGCGCCTGAAGTTCGCCTGCGCCGGTAATGGGAACGTCCGGCGCACTCGTATCTTCGCGAAACGCATGGGTGGCTTCGGCCAGGCGCGAAACCGGACGGATGACCTGCCACACGAGTGTGACAAGAAGGATCGCCAGGACCGCCGCTATGACGCCGGCTACGGCAAGGTAGCGGGAGGCGATTGTTTGCAGGATGATCGGAGCGCGCTCGACGGCGATCACCTGTCCGGTGCGCAGTCCAACGAGCAGTCGGATCGGCCCCCGAAGCCGTTCGGCGTCGTGGGAGAGATAGCGCTGACGAATTTGCACCCGGAGCTCCCGCCCATCCAGTTCGGAGGAGAACGCGGCAAACTGCCGTTCAAGCCGTGGCGCCGCGCGCAGCCCGTTGGCCCCTTCTCCAGCTGCCGAAAAGTCCGGCAGCAACTCGACCATGATCCCGCCATTGTTGATGGCCGCCAGGACTTGGGCCTGGCGGCTGGAATCGACCGTTTCCAGCGCATCCGCGATCTCCGCCACCTCGATCGGGTCAATAAGACGGAACACGGCGGGCCTGCCGTCGGGCCAGAGGACCGCGGCAAGAATTGCGGCCTGCAGCGCCAGCATGGCAAGGAGAAATACGGCCCCAATGCGAAAGAGCAGGCTGTTGAAGATGCTGGCCATGGCTATCGCCGCAGCTCCTCGACTTGGGGCGAAAACAGATAGCCGCCGCCTCTGATCGTTCGGATGATTGTCGGTCGCTTCGGATCATCCGCGAGCTTGCGCCGCAGGCGGCTGAGTTGCACGTCGATGGTCCGATCATATGGGTTGGAATCCCGACCGCGCGTCCAGTCGAGAAGCTGATCCCGTGTCAGAACACGCTGCGGATGGCTCACCAGGGCGACAAGCAGGTCGAATTCCCCGCCCGTCAACTCGACGGCGCTTCCTCGCGGATCTCGCAGGATGCGCGAGCCGGCATCAAGTTCCCAGCCGGCAAAGGCAAAAGCGCGCCCCGCCATCGCCGATGGTCGATGCACGTCGCGTGTACGTCGCAGGATCGCCCGCACCCGCGCTACGAGCTCGCGGGGATTGAACGGCTTGGGCAGGTAATCATCGGCGCCAAACTCGAGACCGACAATCCGGTCGATGTCGTCGCCCTTTGCGGTCACCATCAGCACAGGAATCTTGATGTCGGCGTTCTGCAGCCGGCGACAGATCGAAAGGCCGTCCTCGCCCTCAAGCATCAGGTCGAGCAGTACCAGATCGACGCGCCGGCGGCCCAGCAGCCGATCCAGCTCCGCGGCGCCCGCACACTGGGTGACCTCGAAACCTTCGCGCGCCAGAAGGCTTGCGACCAGGGTTCTGATCTCGGGGTCATCCTCGACAATGGCAATCAGGCTGGTATCGGACATGGTCGGACCTGCTGAATTCAGGATTCGGACTCTTGCCAACTTTGCATCACGTTCAAGAGCGAATTGCCGGTGTTACACTTTGTTGCAGTGGGACACGGTTCATTCGTCAGGAACGCAGGGCCATCTGTCATTCATTGCCTGAACGCAGGAGGTACCCGAATGACACGACAGCTCTTACCACGCCGCGCCGCTCTCGCCATCCTGGTGTGTGCGGGTGCGCTATCTGCCGGCGCTCCGGCGCTCGCACAACGGCTGGACCCGCTTCAAATGCTCATGCGCGCCGACCTGAATGGCGATGGGCAAGTGACCCGTCCGGAGTTCCAGGCGTCGCGCTCGACATTGTTCGACCGGCTGGACCGAAACGGTGACGGATACGTGGACAGCTCCGATGCTCCGCGCCGTCCTCTGGCGCGGCAGCAGGTCGGCGACCGTTTGACGAAGTTGCGACAGGCTTTCGATCGCAATGGCGATGGACGGATGAGCCGTGAGGAATTCCTTGGCGGACCTGCCTATGTGTTTGCTTACGCCGACACGGACGGGAACGACGTGATCGACGCCACGGAACTGCAGGTGTTCCGCCAGAATGCGAGCGAATTTCGCCGATGACCGGACGCTGGCTGGCGGCGGCGGGCATCGCGCTCCTGCTTGCGCCCGCGGGCGCATCGGACGTCCGAGACCTTCCGGTATCCCGGTCCGGCCTGACCGCTGCCCTTCAAGCCGTTGTCGAGGACGATGGGGCCCCCGGCGTCGCTGCGCTCGTCTATCGAGACGGGCAGCTCGTTCATCAGGAGATTGCCGGCAAAATCGACATCGAAGAGCCGTTGCCGGTCGCCTCCGCGTCCAAATGGATCGCTGCGGCAGTGGTGATGACATTCGTCGACGAAGGGCGGCTCTGCCTGGATGAACCGATCGGTCTGCGGCTCGCAACCGGGGCGCCCGACGCCGGCCGGATCACGCTGCGCCAGATCCTGTCTTTCACAACCGGACAGGGAAGCATCGAGAATTTCGCGGATCTGTCTCAACCGCCGGACATTTCGCTTGCCGAGTCGGCCGCGCGCCTGTTGGCCCGGCCGTTCGAAGATCCGCCCGGGACGGTGTTCAAGTACGGCAGCGGCGCCATGCAGATCGCCGGCGCCCTGGTCGAGCAGATCACGGGACAGCGCTGGGAGGCGGTCTTTCAGGAGCGTCTCGCCGGTCCTCTGGGCATGACGCGGAGCTGGTGGACCCACCCGCTTCATCCCCGGCTTGATCCCGGCGATGTCACAAATCCCATACTCCAGGGCGGGCTGGTGACCACTGCGGCGGACTATGGTCGGTTTCTGACGATGCTCGCAAATGGCGGCGTCCATGGCGGCTCGCGAATCCTCTCCGAACGCGCGGTCGAACAGATGGAAACGCTGCAGACCGCAGAGGTCGAACTGGCTTACTGCCCTCGTGGGTGTGCCGGATGGAGCCATTCCGGACAGGTTGTGCGACCGGGATTGACCGCTGCCGAGCGGCATAATGGTGGACAACCGGCCGGAGGGCATCTGTATGCCGTCGAAGGCTACGCGCTGGGGAATTGGTGCGAACGAGCGGATCGATCCGGGCGGTGTACGCTGGTGTCCAGTCCGGGGGCCCTGGGCACCTGGCCATGGATTGACCGGCACAGCGGCGTCTACGGCATTTTCGTCATGCGGCACCGTTATTCGCGTGTCGCCGAAAATCTGTTTGTCGCCCGCGAAGCGGTGAGATCATCTATGCACCTGCCCGTTTCGCCGAGCAGCTCGAAAGCCGCGGCCGGCGCGGCGGACGCTAACGACTAGCCGAAGTTCGACCCCATCAGTTCATACAACTGCCGACGCCGAGGCGCCGCACAATCGTGATGGGCTGATGCGACGGGATCTCCGTCAGGATTGAATATTGTGGGCTTCCCGCCTGTCGGCGGCTTCACCCGCTGTCGCATTTAGCAAGCATTCGGATCAGTCCATTAGCCTCTTCAGTAAGCTTGAAGTATCCAAGCGATTACCACCAATCTTCTGAATATCGGCATAAAACTGGTCGACCAGTGCGGTCACGGGTAGGCTGGCGCCGACACGTCGCCCTTCTGCAAGTGCAATACCGAGATCCTTGCGCATCCAGTCAACAGCGAAGCCGAAATCGTATTCACCGCGATCCATTGTTCTCCAACGGTTGCTCATTTGCCAGGAACCGGCAGCGCCTTCGGTGAGCGTCTCCATTACCCGCTCCAGATCAAGGTTCGCTCGTTTCGCCAGAGCAATACCTTCGGCCAGGCCTTGTACCACCCCGGCGATGCAAATCTGATTAACCATTTTCGCAGTTTGACCGTCTCCAGAGTCGCCGATAAGGGTCACCTTGCGAGCGAAATGCTGCAGGACAGGCAAAGCACGGTCGAACACTGACTTTGTACCGCCAACCATAACAGTCAGAGTGCCTGTCTCAGCACCTTTTTGGCCACCGGAGACAGGAGCATCGAGAAAATGAATTCCCCTTTGCTCTGCCAGGCTGCAAAGGGTTCGCGCGATGTCAGCGGAGGTTGTCGTGCAATCGACATAGACTGCGCCGCGGGACATGGCGCCAAACGCTCCATCTGCCCCAAGGGTTACATCCTGGAGACTCTGGTCTTCTCCAACACAGGAGAATACGAAATCTGCATTCTCTGCGACTTGGGAGGGTGATCGCGCACCAGCACCGTGGTACTTTTCCAACCACGTTCCAACCTTCAGCTCATTACGATTGTAGACAGTTACCTCATGCCCAGCATTGGCAAGGTGCCCCGCCATCGAAAACCCCATGGTCCCGAGACCGATCCAGCCGATTTTAGCCATTGAAATTCTCCGAGGGAAGTCGAGCAAGGAGTTCTGGCCAAGCATCTCGCAGGAACACCGAAAGATCGTTCGCCTTTCCCTCTATTCTACTGGAATACAGCATGGTGCTGATGAAACCCCGATGGTAGGTGGAGTGATTGGCCAGATGCAAGAGGATTTCAGCGCGACTCATTGCGCCCGGACCACCCCCGACGAATTCAAACTTGATGACTTCATCGAGGGCTGCGACATCAAAACTGTCCGCCATCTCCACATAGTAGCGATTCATTTGTCGCAGCTCTTCCGCGACAACGGAAAATGCCCGCGTTTGTTGCCGATGACGTGATGCATGAGGATGCGCAACGCCTTCTAGATGCGCTTTGAATACTTCGCCGACCAGCAGGATATGATCGAACGTGCCGCTGATGCTTCCGAAGAGTGCGTCGCGTTCACGGACGAGCTCCTCCTCACTCAATCTGGAGGCATTGCCTATCATCACGCTATCGGCCCATTCCATATAGCGGGTCATCATCTGAACATGGTGTTTGACAGTCATGGTGTCCTCTCGACGATTTTGCTTATGTCCTACACAATGAATTGCTATGAGCAATCTTAATATTGATCTCGGAGCAATATATGACCTCCAAACCCTATTTGATGCTTGCGGACGAGTTGGCGGCTCAGATCGCAACCGGCGAATTGCCGATGGGCTACCGCCTGCCGCCGCAGCGGGAATTTGCCTATACACGTGGCATTTCGGTTTCGACCGCCAGCCGCGTATATGAAGAACTTGGCAGAAGAGGTCTCGTCGTCGGCGAGGTCGGAAGGGGAACCTTCGTCAGCAACAGGTTCGTGCCTCTAGACCAGCGTATTCTCGAGCCAAGCAACTCCGGCGTGGATCTTGAAATCGTATTTCAACTTGCATCCGCCTCCAGAGCGACAATCCGTGCCGGACTGATCTCCTATTTCAAATCGGGGATGACAAGTTCCGCCTATGGCCCGCCCGCCGTCAGGGGCCTGCCTGAATTGCAGATGGCTACGGCACGAATTTTCTCGGAAGCGGACCCGGCCTTTGTACCGGATCAGTTCTTGTTCACGGGGACCGGCAAACAAGCGCTTGCTGCATCACTGGCGGCTCTCGCGCCACGCGGCGGACGCGTCGGGATCGAAGCTTTGACCTATCCCTATGCAATTTCGGCCGCAAGGATCCTTGGCATAGACCTTGTGCCGTTGGAACTCGATAATGAAGGGATCGTTCCGGCCAGTCTAGACAAGGCCGCGAGCATTGGTCTGTCTGCGGTCTACTTGCAGCCCAGACTGCAAAGTCCCTTGGTGCTCACCATGTCACCGGAGCGCCTGGATCATATCGCCGGAATTCTGGACCGTCATTCACTCACCGCAATCGAGGATCGTGTCTATGCCTTCCTTGATCCGGGTCCGTCTTTGGCAAGCCGTGCGCCTTGTCGGGTGGTCCAAATCGACAGCCTGTCGAAGCGTCTTATGCCCGGCCTGGCGCTCGGCATTATTGCTGCCCCTTCCTCGCTGTATGCGCGGATTGCCACAGCAATTCGTAGCGGCGGATGGATGGCGCCGGCGATGGCTCAGGATATCGCAAGATACTGGATCGAAACCGGCATTTTGCGCGAGGTTGAGCTAACCAAAAGAACAGAAGCCAAAGATATGTTTGACATCGCGATGTCGATCCTTGCGCCTTTCGGATTCAAGGCCACCGAAAACTCGATGCATGGATGGCTACCTGTTCCGCCAGGACTGAGATCGGACGATTTTGCGGGGGCATGCGCACGTGTGGGCGTTGCCGTGGCTCCTGGTCAGTTATTCTCCGTTACACCGGGTACCTCTCCCCAAGGGGTCCGAATAGCATTCTCGGCGCCCGATTACATCATATGGGAACAGGCGCTGCACACGATCGCAAATCTGATTGCTGATATGCAAGATCCGAGATAACCGCTTCACTCGGGAGCCAAATATTGATGACAACTGAACATCCCAACCGTTATTACGATTCGGCGCTCTGAGCCCTGGAAGATTTTTCGTTTGTTATTAAGTTCTTGCAGAATAGTTTCGCGGTCGAACAATTGTCATACGTTTTAACGGCGACAAATAAGGGCGTGAATCCACCTGTCAAGAACGGGGTCGCCGGCCAATGGCATCTGTATGCTCGATGGCGACCCGCATCCGCAACACATCACATCGTACCTGAAGATGCAGGCTCTCTTAGAATCGCTCGCAGCCTGTAGGCTCAATCAAGGCGCAACTGCTTCACGAAACTAGCGGAGGCAGAAGAAAAGTGGCGGCCACGGCGGTCCAACTCGCGATTATGCCGCTTTGAAGGGACGGCGTTTACCTCAGGCAAAGGCATTCTCGCCGGTCAGCTCCGCCGAGTAAGCCCAGAGCTTGGTGGCTTCTTCTGGATCGATGGCATGCGGCTTGACCCCGGGCTGTCCATCTTGCCGGGAAATGGCGGCCACTTCACAATCCTCGCAGTAAACGCCGCCAATGCCTTCGAGCCGGGGATTGGTCGCGGCCCAGACCTGCGTGGCCGCGCCCTGCTCGCGGGTCTTGAAGGTCGGATCGGCAAGGTTTCCGTCCGCATCGATCCAACCGGCGGAGACCATCTCGTCCTTGGACAAGTGCCGCTGCAACGGGGTCAGGATGGCCCCGGGATGCAGGGAAAAACTGCGCACATTCGCACTGCGGCCCAGCTCGTCGAGCTTGACGGCGAACAGGACATTGGCGGTCTTGGACTGCCCGTAAGCCTGCCACTTGTCGTAGCCGGTCTCGAAATGCACATCGTCCCAGCGCATCCCGGTAATGCCATGACCGCCGGACGAAACCGCCACCACGCGCGCACCATTGGCAAAGACCGGCCAGATCCGGTTGATCAGCACGTAATGCCCTAGATGATTGGTGGCAAACTGCGCTTCCCAACCCGGGCCGACGCGAGTCTCGGGACAGGCCATGATGCCTGCATCGAGAATGGCGATCTCGATCGAGGGATGCTCGGCCACAATCTCCGCCGCCGCAGACCGCACGCTGTCGAGGTCTGTGAGGTCCATGCCAAGGACATCGACATTGGCGACGCCCTCGAGGGCCTGGCGCGCAACATCCGGACGCCGGGCCGGTACGACGATCCGGGCGCCCGCACGGGACAGCGCCTTGACCGTTTCCAGACCCAGGCCGGAGTATCCTCCCGTCACCAATGCCGTCTTGCCGCTCAGATCGATGCCGGCGAGCACCTCATCGGCCGTAGAGCGATTGTTAAATTCTGAGCCGATGGGCTGCTGTTGCTTGTACATGGCGTTCACTCCATTGCAAAACTTCTTTCCGACTTGGTGATATCGGCAGCGGTGTGTACGATCCATGCTTGGGACACCCGAATGCTTTGGTGATCGTCCAGCATGTTTACCGATCCGCTCTCCGATATCCTGGCTTTGCTCCGCCCAAAGAGCTGGATCAGCGCCGGCTTGGATGCCGCCGCACCCTGGGCAATGAGCTTCGGCCCGCCCGATGGCATAAAGTTCAACGCTGTCCTTAAAGGGACATGCTGGCTCAAGGTCGGCAGTGGCGATCCGATTGCCCTGGCGGAGGGCGATTGTTTTCTGCTGACGCAGAGGCAGCCCTTCATGCTCGCCAGTACGCTGGACCTAGAACCGATCGATGCCCACCCCATCTATGTCTCCGCGGTGGACGGAATTGCGCGCTGTAATGCGGGTGGCGACTTTTTTCTGATTGGCGGCCGATTCACCTTTGAAGAGGAATATACCCGGCTGATCTTCGACGGGCTTCCACCGGTCGTTCATGCCAAGTCCAGTACGGCCCAGTCACAGGTTTTGCGCTGGGCTCTCGATCAACTGGCGTCCGAGGTTGCGGCGCGCGATCCGGGCGCGCAATTGATGTCCAATTTGCTTGCCCAGGTGATGCTTGTCCAGGTGCTTCGCCTGCAACTTGGAAAAGAGGACACCCAGTCGCCGGGCCTGATTAAGGCTTTGGGAGATCGCAGGATCGGGCCTGCGGTCCGGGCGATGCATGCCGATCTGCGTCGCCGCTGGACCGTTTCCGAATTGGCTGAAGTGGCCGCCATGTCGCGCTCGGCGTTTTCCGCGCGCTTCATGGAGATTGTGGCCACCACCCCGATGGCCTATCTATCGGCCTGGCGCATGCTGGTTGCGAGTGAAAAGCTGAAGCGGTCCGACCAGCCCATCGGATCTATTGCCTTTGCCGTGGGTTATAAGTCCGAAGCGGCCTTTAGCGTCGCCTTTTCCCGCTTTATGGGCCGCTCGCCGCGCGCCTATCGCAGAGACGCATCGACCGGCAGCTCGGCGTGACCTCGGCTGGCGGTTTTGACTTGTCTGGTTTCTGGCTGCAAACCATTCCCGAACATTGCGGCCACCTGTCCGTCGTCGAATGAAATGAGGCGTTTGGGCTTTGGAAGGCAGGAGTTTCCGGCCGATTACGGGGTTGAGTTAAGCTGCTTTGGCCAGGTGGTTCAATCGGCGTTTTTGATGGTATCTCGTTTGATCCTTCCGCGTTCAGCAGGCTGGCTTGGCCCTCAAAGCTGCGCCGTGGCGGACCCGATGCCGGCCGGTACCGATTCGCATCATTCTGAATTGGCTGCGGCGGCTACAATCTGCTCGCGCAGCCAGATATGTCGTGGAGAGCCCTGATGGCTGGCGTGCCAAGCAAGACTTGTGACTGCTATGCCCAGATCGAGTGGCGGCGGAATCGTCACAAATCGCCGCATTTCCGCAGCAGTGCGGGCGAGCCGAGACGGCAAAGTCATGAATAGATCGCTACGCGCCGCTATCTCCACCGCCGCAAAGAAGCTCGGAGTCCGCAGCTTGATACGACGCACCCTGCCGGATCGAGCCAAAATGCCATCGACCCATGCTCGTCCCGTCCCCGTTACGCTGACAACCAAATGGTCTAGTTCCAGATAACGATCGAGAGTCAACCGCTCGATCCCGGCAGGGTGATCGGCACGCATAAGGGTCAGGAAGTGGTCTTCGTACAGCGTTCGTATGCGGATTCCTGCCGGCGCGTTCTCGACAACGCCGATCAGTGCATCGACACTGCCGTCCTCGAGCAACTGAAGAGGGTTGGGACCAGGTGGCACAATTTGCAGATCGAGGGATGGTGACTGGCTGTCTAACCTGCTGATCAATGGCGGAGCAAGAATGGCCGCTTCCAGATCCAGCATCAGTAGTCGAACCGTTCCGGTCGCTTTGGCAGGATCGAATCTACTTTCTTCGAGAAGCTCTCCAATAGTTGCCAGAATGCTACGAAGCCGCGGCAGCAGAGCGCTGGCACGCGTGGTCAGGACATAGCCATCCCGTGAGTCTACCAGAAGCGGATCTGCCAGAAGGTCTCGCAACCTTGCGAGCGACCGACTTGCGGCAGGTTGGCTCATGCCAACGCGCAGAGCGGCGCGGGTAACGCTTCGCTCCTCTAGCAGTGCATTCAGCACCACCAGGAGACGGAGATCCGTGTTTCGCAAATCCACTTCACGCATAACCACTATATATCTCATGCATTGGACGCATGACAATGGATAAACTAGAAAGCTTCCGAGATGTCACGGAGACTGAACTATGCATATTGTATTTGGAGCGAATGGACGGGCTGGCGGTGAGACCGCGCGGGCATTGTTGGCACTGGGTGCCCCTGTCAGGGTTGTCCTCAGAGAACCGGAACAGGCAGCCCCGTGGTCAAGGCTTGGCGCAGAAATCGCAATCACGAGTATTGAAGACGCTCAAGGTATGGTCTCCGCCCTTTCCGATGCTTCCGGTGCCTTCCTACTTTCACCGGCCGCCTCAAGCGGCAACCCATATCAGCGGGGAGACGATGTCGGTTTGGCCCTTGCAAGTGCTGTCCGCCGAGCGCGTGTGCCAAAGATCGTCGCTCTATCCTCGGTAGGCGCGCAACACGAGGTCGGCACCGGCATCGTGTCAACCCTTCACAGTCTTGAGCGACACCTTGCGGGAGCCGTCCCGTCCACCACCTTTCTACGCCCAGCTTACTTCTTAGAAACGTGGGAGGAGGTTGCTCAGCCAGCCATTCTCGATGGCGTCCTTCCCAGTTTCCTTGCGCCGGAACGCAGGATCCCAATGGTCAGTACGGTCGACGTCGGACGCCTCGCCGCCACCCTCTTGCTCGAGGATTTTGTGGGCCAACGGATCGTGCAGTTAGCAGGGCCGAAGGAATGCAGCGCGAATGACGTCGCCGCGTCATTTAGCCAGGTCCTCGGTCGACCAGTGAACGTTGACTTTGTGCCAGTGGAGGCGCGTGCCCTTGCCCTGTCGGAAGCTGGCGTCTCGCCGCAAGTCGCCCAGGCGTTGATTGAGATGTACGATGGAATCGAAAGCGGACTCGTGGCTTTTGACGCCAGGCTAGAGCACCGGAGAGGATCTATGTCCCTGATCGACGCAGTCAGCCGGATCGTAAGCAAGCATCGTTAAGCCGGCCTTGGCGATGTAACGGTGATCTCGGACGGCCAGCGTTTCTTAAGCGGCTGCCCGCGCCGTGCCGAAGCCGCCAACCCACACCATCGACTGGTTGCACATCGCCATGAAAATCCAACCCATGCAGCAGATTGCCGATCATATCGTGCGATTACAGCCCAGCCCCAGTGCAGCGCTTCCAACCAGCGATAGAAACGTCACAGCCGTGAAACGGCGTTGTGGCACGGCCGCGTGGAACGCGCGATCCGGGTCCTGGAGCGACTCCTGGCAAAGTTGCAGGGATCAAGGTAGTAAGCGAGTTCTTGGTTGCACGGCTGCAAAGCTCCGGCGTTCAACTCCTGGCTTACATCCGCTCAAACCGTAGTGCGTTTGTCGACTATGGAAAGCGTTACCGAGCTGGTTCAGCGTTGCCACGAACCTAGCCGAGTCAGCAGTGAATTCCCTCGTCGGCAAGCGGATGGCGAAGAAACAACAGATGTGGTGGTCGCTCCTTGGCGCGCATATGGTCATGCAAGTTTGAGCCGCGGAGCCAATGGTGAACTTCGCGATACGTTACGGGCACCACTTCGACAGCCTGAAGCGAACGTGCCACCGCTGTTCAAAGCAAAACCGCACCACCTGCGTGCCGCCTAACCCCCGCAGAACTAGTAGTCTCCACATCGGACTTACCGAATGAGACTGTGCAATGGTTCACCCGCATCCCTCTGCTGTTTTCTGAGCGGAAATCAAAATTGGCCATCGCGGCGTATCTCACGGCACGGATAAAGCCACTTTACCGATTCCCTCGAATCGACGGGCACGGCACCAGATTGCGAACTCCTCCAGCCCCTCGGTAATGTGGCCGAATACCACCAAGGTGTTCGGGCCTGACGGCAGTCGCGCTTCGGCTGTACCGTAAGTCATGGTGAATTCCCCGAACTTCGGGTCAAAAGCCAAATCGCCCGGGCGGACCAGCCGTACATGATGCTCCTGATCTTTCAGACCTATGTCAAAAGGACTGGCGCTCATCAGCATATCCCCGCTCCAGGCAACATGGACAACCGGTATCTGTAGAGGAAGTGCAGCAAGGACTGCGGCGACGGTCTTGGGAACACCCTCGTCAAAAAGGGCCACCTGGGCTTCTCCGCCCGGCCAGACCAGCGTCGCCGTCGCATCCCCCCGCCGGAAATCACTCCAGGTCTTCTCCCAATACCAGGTTTCGCTTGCCATGCTCATATCAGCTTTTCCTTCCGAGCTACGGTAAACAGACGGACGCTTGCAGTCACACTGGCTGCAAACTGGTACCAGCCGCGACGGCTGTTGAAGGTCTCCCCTGCCATCGCATCCGGTGAAAGAAGCTCATAAATCGTTATGTATTCACGTTTGCCATCGGATTCCGTGACATATCTGCGAGCGTCGAGAAAGCCGGGACAGTCCAGGATTTCGGGCAAATGAACTGTGTCGTACCAGTGGTTCCATTCGTCTTCGACCGCGGTATCCACCTGCGCCGTAACGACCATGAGACATTCGGGAAGCTTGCTCATAAATCATTTCCTTGTTTTCTGATCTGATCAGCCACCGAGATAGGCTGCTCTGATCAGAGGATCATTTTCCAGGTTTCTGGCCTCACCGGATTGGATTATCGTTCCGGACTCCATCACGTAGGCGCGATTGGAAATCTGCAGGGCCGCAACCGCGTTCTGTTCGACCAAGAGAATGGACGTGCCCTCTTCATTCAACTTTCGAACAAGTTCGAAGATCTCTCTGATGATCATAGGCGCGAGGCCGAGGCTTGGTTCATCCAGAAGCAGGTAACGTGGCCCGGCGATGAGGGCTCGTCCGATTGCGAGCATCTGCTGTTCTCCGCCAGAAAGCGAACCTGCCTGGGCATTGCGCCGCTGGTGCAGGATAGGGAATAGGTCGAAGGCCCTCGCGATCCTGTTGTCGCGGTCTTTGCCGCCGACCGTGATGCCGCCCATCTGGAGGTTTTCGCCAACGGTCAGCGACCTGAAGATCCGGCGGCCCTCGGGAACATGAATCAAGCCGGCCCGGACGCGCCTGGCCGCACTTGCACGCGTAATATCCGTACCATCGAACCAGATTCTCCCTCCCTCCGCCGCATGAAGTCCGGACAAGGTCCGCAAAAGCGTTGTCTTGCCCGCACCATTTGCGCCGATCAGGCTGACGATCTCGCCCTCGGCGACCTCGAGACTGACGCCCCGGACCGCCGTCACACGCCCATACGCACAAGTCAGGTCTTCGATTTTGATCATCAGACCGGTACCCCGCTCATTGAATGAGACATGCTTGCGGACGACAGATCGGGCCCCAGATAGGCCTTGATGACATCGGCATTGCGGCGCACCTGTTCAGGGCTGCCATCCGCTATCAACCGACCGCGATCAAGGACAAGCACTCTGTCGGAGATGCTCATGACAAGCTTCATGTCGTGCTCGATCAGCAGCACCGCGATACCGTCATCGGCCAGCCCACGGATAATTGCGCCGATGGCCTCGGTCTCATTCGGGTTACATCCGGCCGCCGGTTCATCGAGCAGCAACAGCTCCGGTTGCAGAGCCAGGGCTCGGGCAATCTCAAGCAGTTTGAGATGACCATAGGGCAGCTCGCTGGCATCGCGATGGGCGTAACTTGCCAAACCCACACGCTGCAGTGCCGCTTCTGCTTTCGTCCTGAACCGCCTTTCGGCGCTTATCACGGACGGCAGTTTGAACATCGACGGGAGAAGCCGTGGCGGGGCAGCCGATTGGGCGGCTGACATGACATTCTCGAACACCGACATCGTCCAGAAAATTTCAAGATTCTGAAATGTCCGCGCAATTCCCAGGCGCGCGAGGTGATGCGGCGGGGTGCCGGCCAAATCCTCGCCTTGCCACCAGACCCGACCGGAAGAAGGTGAGTAGGCCGAGGTAATGATATTGACGAGGCTGGTCTTGCCCGCGCCATTCGGGCCGATGAGAGAACAGATGCCCTCTGAGCCAAGCTCCAGGCTTATGCCGTCGAGCACCTGAAGCCCACCGAAATTCAGTTTCACGTCAACAAGGTTGAGGCCCTTCATGTCGCACGCCTCCGGACGAAATCAGCCAGGGAAGGCACGATTCCCTTGCGCAGCATGATGACGATCAGCATCAGCAGGAGACCGAAGACCAATTGCTCGTAATCGTGAAAACCGGTGAGAAACTGCGGCAAGAGAGTTATCAGGAAGGCCCCCAGAATGGCTCCTCCGACAGATCCGAGCCCGCCGGCCACGATCATGATGATCAGCTCGACCGATTTCATGAAGCCCGCTTCTGACGGGGTGATGAAGCCGACATAAAACGCATAAAAGCTACCGGCCAGACTGGCTATGATTGCAGACAGCACAAAGATCGCCGCCTTCGCGCCCGCCACGTCAATTCCGACCGAGCGGGCGCCATGCTCCGAGGCATGTAGGGCGCGCAGGATTCGGCCATAGCCGTTTTCAAGCAGGTTGAGCGCGATGACCGTCACCAGGAACAGGAAAACGGCCGCTACACCATACCATGTCATGTCGCCGAACAGGGTGACCCCAAACACCTCGAGAGGCAGGACGACTTTTCCATCAGGGCCGCCGGTTGTCGGAATTTCCTGATTGATGACCAGAAACACGATAACGCCGACGCCAAGCGTCGCCATGGCCAGATAGTGTCCGCTTAGCCTAAGGATTGGACGTGCGATGACATAGGAAAGTACGCCGGTTGCCGCCGCGCCGACCACGAGAGCCGAGAAGCCGGGCAGGCCGTAATTTGCCGGCAGTATCGCCGCCGAATACGCCCCGATGCCGAAAAACCCGGCGTGGCCAAGGGAAATCTGACCGGCGGATCCGACGAAAAGATTGAGCCCGACAGCGACAGCTGCATTCAGCAAGGCGAGTATTACCACCCCGAACACGAAGCTGTTGGGAATCGTAAAGGGCAGAAGCGCCAGCAATGCAGCCAGGAAAAACAGGAAACCGAGGTTTCTGGCAGGAACGAAGGGCATCAGACGCGCCCCACGCTGCTCTTGCCCAGGATGCCATTGGGCATTACAAGCAGTACGACAATGATGACGAGAAAGGCGAGTGCATCCTTGTATGAGGATGTAATGTAGCCGGCGGACAGCGTCTCGCCGAAACCAAGAATCAGGCCACCTGCAATTGCACCCGGGAAACTCCCAAGCCCGCCCAGGATTGCGGCGGCGAAGCCTTTCAGTCCGAGCATGATTCCGGCCTCGAAATGCATCAGCGAAATCGGCGCGATCAGTACACCGCCGATTGCGCCAAGGGCGCCGGCCATTGCGAAGGCAATGACCATGACCCGGTTGACGTTAATCCCCATCAGAAGCGCTGCGTCCCGATCCGCAGCAACAGCCCGCATCGATTTGCCAGTCAACGTAAGGGTGAAGAACGCATGAAGCGCGATGACCACGAGCACACTGACTCCCATTACCCAGAGGCTCTGCGGCGAAATGCTCAAATCAAAGGCCCTGATCGGTTCGCTGCCCGAAAAGGCGGGAAGGCTGTGATAGTTGCGGTCCCAAACGGTCTGAGCGAGCCCCCGCAGGGCGATGGCGGCGCCAATGGTAAGAACGATCAGCATCAGGTCGCTTGAGCCACGGGCAAAGCGCACGGCAAAGGCTTCAAGCGCAATCCCTGCGCAAGCTGTTATGGCAATCGCCAGACCGGCGGAGAGCCACAGAGGCATGCCCGTTGCCGAAAGAAAAACCGCCGACATGCCGCCGATCATCAGGAACTCGCCTTGCGCAAAATTGACGATGCGGGTGGCGTTGAAGATGATCGAGAACCCGATCGCGACGAGGGCGTATATCGATCCGACCGTGCAACCGGCGATCAGGAACTGGAAGAAATCGGTCATGGGACAACCTGTTGCTATAGGAGAGGGTTGTTGCGCCGCATTCCGCGGCGCAACACCAAGCCGTATGCGCCCTAGTTGGTGGGGACAAAGCGGCCACTCTCGACCCGCGTCAGGATCAGGGATTGCGGCCCCAGACCCATGTGATCATTGGCACTCATTTCGTAGATTCCATTGATTCCCGGCAAGCCGGTCGTGCTTTCGATGGCGGTACGGATGGCTTCCGGATCGGTGCTCCCGGCCCGCTCGATGCTGTCAAGCGCCAGCAGCAGCGCATCGTAGGCGTGGCCCGCAAAGCTCGACGGCTCCGCCCCAAAGGCTGCCTTGTAGGAATTGACAAAGGTCGTGGAGACGGCCGCTTGCGGGTCGTCTTCAGCCAGATGATCGGCGACCATGACGGCGGATCCGGTGACGAAAACGCCCTCCGCCGCACCGTCTGCGCCGTCGATGAAATCCTGCGATGCGGCACCAACCGTCATGTACAGCGGCAATTCCGGGATCAATTGCTTGTGGTTCTTGGCGACGATGGAGGTCGGCGCGCCAAATCCGCAATAGATCAGCAGCTCTGGCGCTGACCGGCGGATATTGGTCATCTGGGCGGTCATGTCGGTATCGCCAGACCCGTGCTGCTCGTCAGCAACCAGGTCGATCTTGTACTGGCCAACGAGATCAAGGAGATTTGTGCGGCAGGATTGATCAAATCCGCCAGGTCCCGAAAGCACGGCCACCCTTGATCGGTTCGTGGCCGCCGCGTGCTCCAGGATACTCTGCACGGAGATACGGTCGGTATGCACGGTCTTGAAAACGAGCGGCTTGACCGGGTCGATGATGACCGAACCACCGCCGAGTGAAATGAACGGGATACCCGCTTGTTCGACAAAAGGGATCACCGCCATTGATTCGCCGGTGGTGTTGCCTCCGATGATGAGGTTGACCCCGTCCTGGGTCGTCAACCGGCGAACGAAGTTGACCGCCTCCTTGGCGTCGGTGCGTGAATCATAAAGGATGAGTTCGATCGGCCGGCCCAAAACGCCACCGTCTGCATTTCTCTGCTCGATGAAATGCTCCAGGACTTTCTTGCTGGGATCACCGAGAAAGGCACCCTGGCCTGTAACCGATAAAAAGGATCCGATCCGGATCGGATCTTGCTGTGCCCGTGACACTCCGGTCGATGCCATGATGATCGCCGTCAAAAATAGTAAGCTCCTAAGTGCGACTTTCATTTTGAGTTCCCCTGTTTGGCGTTGTTTTCATGTTGAGATTCAGTTCATTGCAATTTTTCGACATCAATCTTCGAAAACTGCCCTGCGAAGAATGCGAGGGCGCCGATTTCGATGGAGTGGACGCCGTAGACCTGGCCAACCACAACCTGATGGTCTCCGGCGTCGATGATCGACCAAGGCTGGCAGAGAATCCGGGCTACGGTGTCTTGCAGAAACGGCACACCGGTCGCGTCGTATTGCCATCCGATGTCGCGAATGCGCGGCTTGCCACTGAAGTGCCAGGCCATATCTTCCTGTTCGGCAGACAGAACGTTGATGGCAAACGGGAAGGCCTTAAGCGCTTCGACGGCCTTTGACCTCTTGTCCACGCAAACCAGCACCAATGGCGGATCGAGCGAGACTGAAGTGAAGGAATTCACCGTCAATCCATGCGGCTTGCCATCGAGTTGGAGGCTGACCACAGTGACCCCCGTCGCAAACTTGCCGAAGCAATTCCGCAGGGTGCCTGGATCGAACGTTTTCTGCTCATGTCGGGCTGAGAAGGTATTCATTAATCCGCCTCCCCGTCACTCAGCCGGTTCCGGGAGGGAGCTTTCCGCCAGGTCATACGTGTCCATGAACCCGTCGACCATTGCCTTGGCCCCGTCCCAGTCATAAAGCCGGAACGCGTGTCCGCGGGTGACAAAGGCCGGGCCGGAATAGAACATTTCATACTGCAAGTGACGCGACCCGAATTCCGAGCCGATGGCGTCCCATGCAAGCTTGAAAAACTTGACCCGCTCCTCAGAACTGACGATGGAAGAACGCTGCGTCTTGTGGATGATCTCGGCGATTTCCGCGTTGCCGAAATCGCGGAAGGACGAGGGCAGCATGATCAACCCGCCGCCTGCGAGCGTCCTGATCAAGTCGATCACTTCGGGATAAAGTGTTTGCGCGACCACCTGGCTGGTCGCCAGCAGCGAACGGTTGGGCACGAAGTACTCGCCATACCGCTCGCCTGCCGATTCCATCGCATAGACAAGGCCCTCGATGGTCTTGGCTTTCGCGGCGATCAGTCCGAGAGTTTCTCGAACTTGCGGAATGTTGATGATACCATTGACTTCGGCAACCTTTCGGGCGACGCCAACGAGAAACCGCAACTTGACCATGAGCCTGACCTGGCACTGGTAGTTCTGCACGACATGTGCGCGGGTTTCGTGCCATTGCGCCTGGGCCATCTGGACATCCTGATTGACCAGAACGCGGTCCCAGGGAACCTTGACCTGATCGAAAAAGACCACGGCGTCATTCTCGTCAAACTGGCTCGAGAGCGGATTGTCGAAGACGGAAGCGGCGGAGTGTTCGTAGGATTTGCGCGAGAAAAGCTTCAGTCCCTTTGTCGCGATCGGCAAAACGGCGGTGAAGGCAAATTTCTCCTCGCCCTTTTGCAGACCCATGAAGCCTGACACCATTATCTCGTTGGCGAATGGGGCACCGGTTCCAAGCATCTTGGCGCCGTGAATGGTGATGCCTTCACTGTCCTCGTCAACGATCTTCGCGACAAGTTCCTCGCCCGGCTGGTCGCTTGTGGCCTTCGACCGATCAGCCTGCGGATTAATGATGACGTAGGTGAGGTAAAGGTCTTCGTCCCGGGCATAGTGGTAGTAGTCCCTGAGCGCCCTGGCGCGTTTGGGATCGTGATCTTCGAAGACCTGCATGCCCATGTACATCCCGGAAAGGGACGAGCCGACGTGGTCAGGCGAACGCCCCATCATTCCGCACGTAAGTTCCGCCCAGGCCTCCATAGCCCTGCGACGCTCCACCAGCTCCTGATAGCTGCGCGGCAAGTGCCAGAACCTGTTCACCCTGCTGCCGCAAGTGGGTGAGGAAAAAGTCAGGCGTTCAAGATTGGCGCTGTTGGCTTGAAAGTCATAAAGACTGGCGGCAGAGGCCGCAGCATTGCGAAATGCCGGATGCGTGGTCACATCCTTGACGGGCTCGCCATCGATAAACAAGCAACGCCCATCCTTCAACGAGGCAATATGCTTGGCAGCTGTCTTTACCATTCAGAGATCCTCCGGAATGGGAAAGCCAGCGTCGAGCTCAAATGCTCCTTGACAACCAACCTGATGAATTGAGAGCCGGGCCTTGATCCACACCCCCTCTTTCTGAGGGATTTGGTGTCGCGCTTTAAAGCGCCGGGATACTGCCTCGCGATGCGATGAATGAACCTTAATCGCAGACTGTTGGATTTGTCAATCGGGGATACGAAAAATACTCTCATGGTAAGCACCTGAAAACAAACGCACAATCACAAGCCTCGTCGGATTGCGGCTTCGGCCCGCTCTGCGAGAGAAAGCAATTTGCAGTCGTCAAGCGAGGCGCTGCTCAGCATGAATCCCGTGGGAGCGCGGCCGGGATCGTGCATGGGAATGCTGATGGCGCAGCCGTCCAGGAAATTGATGAAGCCGGTATTGCGAAGAGCAAGGGCGTTCGTCCGGTAGTATGCTTGATCTGTTTCCAAATCCGTCAGCCTTGGAGGGGTGATCGCCACCGACGGATATGCAACCGCATCATAGTTCCGGAAGACTTCGTTGAACGATGCGATCGCGCTGCGCCGCAATGTCTCCAGATCTTCCCCGTAGCTTTCGGCAAGGGTGCGACCCCGCATGATGCGTGACGCGACGCGTGGATCGACATCCTCAAGATGCCGCATGATGTAATCGCCATAGATGCGGTGGGACTCCAGGGCGGGGAAGCCGCCAGATGTGTTAATCGCCACGATGTCGTGCAGGAACGGCAGTGGTTCCTCCCTAATCTCCCAACCCTTCTCTGAGAGTGCGGCCAGTGAACGCTCGAAGTCCTTTGCTACCGCCGGCTCTATGTCATCCATGACAACATCGGTCGGCACCATAAGCCTTGGTGACGAAAAGTTGTCATGGATTTGAGAGAGGTCGCGCGAGACCCCCGACAGCAACTGCCATACAGCGGCACAACACCCGACAGTGCGCGCAATAGGACCAACACTGTCGAGACTCGGCGAGAGCGGCAGCATGCCGGATCGGCTCACAGTCGAGGCGGTCGGCTTGAAGCCGACCAAGCCTTGAAACGCTGCCGGAATGCGACAGGATCCGCCAGTATCGGTTCCAAGCCCGAACGCAGCAAATTTCGCGACCACGGAAGATGCAGCGCCCGAGGAGGAGCCGCCCGGCGCGTAATCGGTCAATCCATCCCACCTGTTGGGGGGCGTACCGAAACTCGGGTTCAATCCAAGTCCGGAATAGGCAAACTGGGTCATATTAGTCCGTCCAAACGGAATCATTCCCGCCAGCACGAGCCGGGACACCGCTTCCGCGGTCCTTTGAGCGACCGGCGTCGTCTTGCGGCTCGGGGTGCCCGCCCCGGTTACCTGTCCCTGGACGTCAAACAGATCCTTGACGGAGAACGGGACGCCGGCGAAAGGTGAGCTGTGACGTCCGCATTTTCGAAGCCGGTCTTGTTGGTCGGCAGAGGACCGAACCTCATCCACATCCAATTCAAGCAGGATTGTCGCTGCGCCAGACCCCGCGCTCTTTACATTCGCGAGGCAATATTCGATCAGGTCCCTTGAGGAGATGCTCTCGGCTTCAAGCTCTCGGGCGAGTCCGTGAAGTGTCTCTGCCGGGATCATGGACCTTCCTCTGCTTGAAAATCGAAGGACAGCCGAAGATTGCAGCATTTTAGCTTTGACAGAAAGCTTTGTCGCAAAGCAATAATGCGAGATTGACCGCAAATTGCAAGGGATAAATGATGCCCGACGATCGAGATTGGCCGTTGACGGTAGGCCGGCAGGCGCTTTTGAGTGACGGTTCCGACAGGAAATTCCGCCGATTGCTGCACGGGCTGATGTCCTATGGCCGCATCATCAACGACATCAGATCGCATTTCGGCGATTTGCTCGGCATTTCCGGGGTTCAGTATGAAATCCTGATGGCGGTTCAGCGGCTGGAGGGAGAAGAAGGGGTATCGGTGTCCGACGTCGCAAACTGGATCCGCAGAAGTCCGGTCTTTGTAACGAATGAAGTGAAGGCCCTGGTCAAGCATCGGTTGGTCGAGAAGCGAAAGTCAAACAGCGACGGACGCAAGGTCCTGCTGCGCCTCACCAATATTGCCGAGAAACAAGTTGCAGACTTGGCCCCGAGCCAACGCAACGTCAACGATATCTTGTTCGAGGACATGTCAGCCGAAGAGTTCGAGACCTTGGTGGACGTCATAACCCGATTGCTGCCCTGCGGCGATCGGGCGCTGGGGACTTTGGGAGCGCAGCTGCACAACAACAAGATTTCTCCGAATTAGTATCGGGCTGGCGCACTACCGAGGCACGTCGCATTTGTACACGACCGACGACGCCATTTGGTCCATCTTCGCGGCCATCACTGCTCCTTCAGCCGCCGGATTGTTTCGATCTAGCCGCGCACTCCGTCTCGCTCCGGCAGGCGAATGGCAACAGTATGTTACAAACCGATCACACAAGATTTTCGAACTGGCTCCATCATGGCTCGATCAAAAAAGGAGATCCTCCATGAAACTCGCCAACCTTCTCTTGCCCGCTCTCGCGGCCTTCACCCTCTCGACAGGAATGGCTGCAGCCAACCCCGGCGTGACCACAGCATCCGTCAACATGCGCATGGGCCCCGGGACACAGCATGTCGTAGTCGTTGCAATTCCCCAGAGCCAGCCGGTTACAATTGTCGGCTGCATCCCCGGGGCAGGCTGGTGCGATGTCGTCTGGGCAAGTTATCGGGGATGGGTATCGGCCGGATACATCCGTTACTACACGACACCCACGACTTCGGTTCCGGTCACGACCGTTTACCAGCGGGTACCTGTGGCCAAGCCTTGGGCGGACGCTCGCCGTGACGCCAGGGTTCAATACCGCGTAGAGCGACGCTGGGACCGCTGGCTGGGCAAAGAATAGCCTAGTCCGCGCACAAAATAGACCATAGAAACTCAATGCCCGGTCGGAAAGAAGGCCCGCAATTCCGACCGGTTCGGTGTGGATTCCTTAGCCGAAATCCGAAGGGCGTATACGGTAGAGTTCGTAGCAGTGATGCAGTCTCTCTGCAGGACGCGAGCGAACCGATGATCGGAATGAGTTCGGAGTCGGTCGCATCCTCTAGGCGCGCCAACTGGTAAGCGTCTGTGGATGGGAAGTTGCATGGAGGGAGAGAGTTAGTATGCAAAAGGTGACAGGAATTGGAGGAGTGTTCTTTCGCTCCCAGAACCCGGAAATGCTTGTACGATGGTACGAGCTGAACCTGGGGGTGGATATCTCACGCAAGACGTGGGTTCAGCAGGGCGGTCAAACGGTGTTCGCGCCGTTTAGCGAAGATTCCGAGTACTTCGGCCGGAAGACTCAACAGTGGATGATCTGCTTCCGCGTGAACAATCTGAACGCCATGGTCGCCCAACTGCGTGCGAGCGGCATCGAAGCGATACAGAAGGAAGAGTGGAACAGTGAAGTCGGCACATTTGCGCGCATCCATGATCCGGAAGGCAATCCGATCGAGCTATGGCAACCTTTGGATCAGTCGGCAGAACTAGGCGGATAGTCAGGAACCAATGCTGATCTGCTACTCACGTCGTCTGGCCATAACCCCAGTAACCGGTCCGTGACGCCATACATCCTCGCCGGATCCTATCGCGAGCAGCAAATTGTTCAGCGGCGACGTTCAGCTTGCGCGGAGGTTTGAGCAGTTCACCTTGAGCCGGTGGGCTGCAAACGAACAGTTCGAGACACGGGTGGCCTCGATCCAGCGCAATACGCTGCTGCGTCACATGATGGGCAGACGAGCCGCGGCATCAAGTCATCTGCCCGTTCTCAGCGAATGCCATCTGTCCCGCGTGTGCGAAAACGGGTTCGCGATAAATCGATGGCGGCGTTCCATATTGCTTGGCAAAGGCTTTGCTGAAAGATGGAGCATCCGCGAAGCCGACGCGATGCGCAATCAAGCCGATCGGCAGAGCGCGATCGTTGAGCAACAGTCTTGCTCGCTCCAGCCTGAGTGTAGCCAGCAGTCGGGCGGGCGGCATTTCGAACTCGTCCATGCAGTGACGATAGAAAGTGCGTTCGCTCATCCCCATTGCGGCAGCCATGTCGGCAACGGAAACCTTCATGTTCAGCTGGGCCTCAAGCCAGGGAACGAGCCGGGATAGCTCCCCACCCTTGCGGGCCTGAAAAGCCAACGGAACCGAAAACTGCGACTGTGTGCCCGGTCGAACGACATGAAGAACGAGCGCCCGCGCGACCTTGAGCGCGACACTTGGCCCGGCGTCACGGCCGACTAAGGCGAGCGCAACTTCGATTCCCGTTGCTGCGCCAGCCGATGTCCAGACCTTGCCATCCTCGACAAACAGGTGCTCCCCATCGATCTGCGCAAGAGGGAACGTGTTACTCAGTTCCTTCGCGCTCGCCCAATGGGTCGTCGCCCGGCGTCCGTCCAGCAAGCCCACATGGCCAAGCAGAAACGCGCCGGTACATATGGACACGACCCGTTCCGCATCCGCGACCACACGCTTGAGCCAGCTCATGAACTCGCTGTCCGCCCGCGCTTGGTTGATGCCGGACCGCTTCCCGCCCGGCACGAACAGCGTATGGATCGTCTTTGGAGCCTGAGCAACCATCGTCGTGGCCAACGTCATTCCAGCGTTCGGCGAGACGATGCCCGCCATCGAAACGTAGTGGAGGCGATAGTCGCAGCCGAACATATTCGCGGTCGAGAAAACCTCCGCAGGACCGGAGACATCAAGCAGAAGCATCCCGTCATACAGGGCGAAGACGACATCGCGAGTCTTGGCAGATCGAGACATGTCTTTGACATACCTGCCAATCGTCTTCCGGTCTAGCATCAACCGCATGTGTCAAGAAATGGAGGGCGCTGCCATGCCTGAGCGGGAAAGGGTCGAGAGTTTCGTTGCTTGCGTGGTCTCTGGCAAGCATGTCGAGGCAATCGAGGAATATTACCACGTCGACGCCTCCATGCAGGAGAACCTCACGTCGCCGAGGCGAGGCAGGGATGCCCTGCTGCAGCATGAAAAGAGCGCCCTCGCGAAAGTGAGCGAGGTGCGGACGCACTCTCCCGAAGCGGTGCTAATCGATGGTGATCATGTCGCTGTCCGGTGGGTGTTCGACGTGATCGGCAAGGACGGCCTTACGCGCCGGCTGGAGGAAGTCGCATTGCAGCGTTGGCGCGGAGACAGGATCGAAGCCGAGCAGTTTTTCTACGACACCGCGACCGCATGGCAAATCGTGCCTGCCAGCGACACCAAGCCGGTTTGAAGTAAAATGTCATCCCATCGAGAAATCCACCCTGCAATCCTCTATCTCGGCACCCCGGTCGTGCTCGTCGGCACCGTGGACCATGCAGGCATTCCTAATCTTTCGCCGATGTCGTCCGCATGGTGGCTCGGCTGGACCTGCATGCTTGGCTTTGACGCAAGCTCGAAGACGGTAGAGAACATGCGCGCCAACGGCGAGTGTGTGCTTAACCTTCCTTCCGACGATCTCGTATCTCACGTGGACCGGTTGGTTCGCACGACCGCTTCCGATCCGATGCCTGGTCACAAGACTCAAATGGGCTATCGGTCTGTGGCCGACAAATTCGCAGAGTCGCTACTGACTCCGTTACCCTCTATCTCCGTCAAGCCGCCGCGCGTTCAGGAGTGCCCCATCCAGCTCGAATGCGAGGTTGTTCGGTTCAGCGAGATCGCCCGCGACGACCCCCGGATGCTAATACCGGCAGTAGCGATCGAAGTGCGTGCAACGCATGTCCACGCTTCCGCCGAAATACTCTCTACTGAGTATAGCGACAGGATCGATCCCGCGAGATGGAATCCGCTCTTCATGAGTTTCCTCGAATTCTACGCAAAGGGAGAAAAGCTTGCGCCTGTCGGCCTCCGCAGGATCGATGAGGAAGCTTATGCGGCGCGGCGACCGCGGAAAATCATCGCAGAAGACGGCCACCACATGGACTGAGAGGCTGCGCGGCGTCTACAAATAGCGTGCTCAATCCTTGGACAGCAGCAGCTTTGCCCCCACAAGACCAAAAAATGCGGCCATTCCGCCTTCGAAGCCATCTGCTAGGGCACTCGCGAAAACCAGTGAACGAGCGTGCAAGAGCTGACAAAGCCACTGACCTCAACCGTATTTCTTAATCAACCAGGCGCGTATGGCCGGGTCACGTGTTAGTCCGAGGGCAATGCTATATGCGCGTGTGGCTTCCCGTTCGTTCCCGGACTGCGCCTCGTGCGCCGCTCGTGCCGCCCAATAGGGCTGGTAGTCGGCCATCCCGTCGCACGTTTCGAGCCGGCGGATCTCGTCGATCACCGCCGCTGAACCCGACAGCCGCGATCGCGCGACGAGGCTGTTGAGGAATACGACCGTGGTCGGATGCATGTGGTGCAGGTGATCATAAAGCTGCACCACGGCCGCGCGCGTATCATTCCCCGTGAGGCGCTCTGCAGCGCGGGCGGACTGGATGGCAGCCTCCAGTTGGAACCGCCCCGCGCGCGGCAGGCTGTTCGCGGTCTCGAGCGCGGCTTCGGCTTCCGTCAGCAGCGACCGGTCCCACAAGTCCGTATTCTGGTCTTCGAACGGGATGTAGGCACCCGTTGGCGAGCGTCGGGCCGGCGCCCTGGCCAGGGAATACAGTAGCAGGGAAAGCAGCCCGAATGCTTCGGACGTGTGCGCCAGCTTCGCCACGATGCGGGCCAGAAAGACCGCTTCGGAGGTGAGCGTATGTTCATGCCCGCCGGCGCTGTAACTTCGGGTGTAGGCGCCATAGATGGCGTCGAGCACCGGATCCAGGCGTTCCGGCAGGTGCTCCGGCTCCGGCTCTCGGAAGCCCACGCCCTCCTCCCGCAGACGCGCCTTTGCGCGGACCAGCCTCTGCCCCATCGTCTTTGAGGAAACCAGATAGAGCGGCGCGATCTCCTCGGCCGACAGACCCAGCACGACGTTCAGCATCAACGCCGTCCGGTTCGCCTCGGCAACGGCCGGATCGGCACAGGAAAGAAGGAGCGCCAGCCGACGGTCCGGCAGCGATCCCGTAGCATCGGCAACGGAAAGCTCTTCCATGAGGATCGTCATTTCAGGGAAGACATCCATCAGGCGCGCAGACCTGCGCGAAGCGTCGATCATCCGTCTGCGCGCAACGGTGTGCAGCCAGGCATCCGGGCTCTTGGGCACGCCGTCCCGCGGCCATTGGGTCATGGCCGCGAGAAAGGCGTCCGAGAGCGCATCCTCGGCCTCGGCCAATCCCGCGCCGCGTGAAGCGAGCAGGCTGAGCAGTCGCCCGTAACTGTCGCGGGCGGCGCGGGTCGCGGCGGCGTGGGTTGCGTACTCAGCCTTCAAGTGACGACAACTCCATGAGCGGACGGACCTCGACGCTGCCCCAGCGTGCCGCCGGACACCTGGACGCCCAGAGCCGCGCTTCGTCCTCGTCCCTGGCCGAGATGACATAGTATCCGCCAAGCTGCTCGCGTGTCTCGGCATAGGGCCCGTCCTGGATTTCGGTCCGGCCGTTCCGGACGCGCACGGTCGAGGCCTGCGTCGTCGGTGCCAGCGGCGAGGTGGCGATGAATGCCCCTGCCTTCTCGAGCGCCGCCTTGTAGGCGAACATTTCCGCCATGAACCCCGCCATCTCGTCCGGTGCGATGGCCTGGCCTTCAGCTTCCTCTGCATACAGCATCAACATGAAATTCATCTGGCTCTCCTGTCTTCCGCGCCTTCTGAGCGGCGCACCATGATGTCGTCCGGCCTACCGGCATTTCTACATCCTGGACAGAAAATCCGCGATCGCGGCCGCTGTCGCGGTCGGTTGATCGAGCATCAGGAAGTGGCCTGCATCCGGGATGTGGCGGAACTGCCCGCTCGAGAGATCCGCATACGCGGCTCTATAAAAGTCTCCAATCATATCATCGGTCAGGCCGGCGCCCTGAGGCGTGGTGAACAGGACCAGCGTGGGGATGTCGATCCTGCCGAGAAGCGGGGTCACATCGGTCGTCAGCGCTTGCGCAAACAGGCCGGAGACGGTCGCCGGATCGCTTTCGGCCATCATCGCCGCAACCTTCATGCGCGTCGAGGCCTGTCCGCCCCAACCTTCCGCCATCTGACCCGCCCAGTCCCTGAACTGGGACCGCGAGAAATCGGCGAGCGGACGGGCGACCGAGTCGGCCAGCGCCTCAAGCGTCTCGGGCCTGGTGTCCTGTGCCATGACGGCGCCAAGCGCCGGGGGTGCGTCCATCAGGACGAGGCCGCAGAGGCCTTGCCGGCCATCGGCCGCCACAGCGACACCGATGATGGCGCCCACGGAATGTCCCGCCAGAACCGGGCATGGCAGTTCCTGCTCGGCGATGTAGTCGGATACGGCCGAGGCTGCCGCGGCGATGCGATCCTCTCCGGGTGTTTCGGAAGGTACGCGGCTCGCAAATCCAGGGATGGACACAAAATGCCAGCGGAAATGTTTCATCCGGTCGGCAACGACCTCCATGACTTCCGGAGACGTGCCCAACCCGGGAACAAAGATCACGTCCCTTCCCTGTCCGGATACGCTGAAAGTGAAATCCCCGGCCTGCACCGGGCCCGCCGCGAGGGCGCCGATGATCGCCGCACCAATGATCTGCTTGAACATGAAAACCTCCTCGTCCGATCGCCACGGAACTGTCCCGCGGCTTATCAACGTGTCGCGCGACGACGGCGGATTTCGACATAAGCGGGGAAGGAATCTTTCCGGATTTCGGTGCGAGCTTTCATCGACGACGGCCAAGGAAAATCGGGGCTTTATGAATCGCCCTCGCGTCGTCGATTTGAGGGTACCTGGGTGCTGCAACGGGATATCCTGCCGAGGCCTGCCGGGCCGGGAGGCCTAGGCGGGATCGAAAAAGCCGATCACCCGGTCAAGCCTGTCGCCCTCTTGATTCAGCGTCGCGAAGTCGACGCCGGAGCGGAAGAGCTGTCCCTCTGGGCCGATGGCAGCCCAGCGGAACATCGCGACGTCATGATGCGCGGCAATTGCACCGGTCCTCAGCACCCTTGCGCCGGGCCTTCGCTCCATGATGCCCGCCACATGGTCGAGAAGTGCCTCCGCTCCGACAAGATGCACGCCCGGATCGGTATAGGCCGCCGTCTCTGACCAGACCGCGTTGAGATGCCGGGCGCGCCGGACCGGGTCAGGATCGCTCCACGCCAGGCAGTAGGTGTCTATGATTTCAGTCGTGTTCACTGGTCTGCCTCCCCAAACGGCACCGCTCCGGCCCCAAAGGCCGGCAAAGCGACCGGCCTCGCATCAACGCTTCCCCGGCTCAGCGGCTCGCACGCGCCGAAACAGGGCAGCGAATAGTCATCGGCGGTTGCGCAAATGCCCTACCGGACGATGAATTTTGGCTCGTAGCTGATCGGAAAATTCACCGATCGCGCGATGAAACAGACGTCGTGAATCCGCTCATGGATCGATGCGGCCAGGGCAGTATCGGTCCCCTGCACCACGGTGGCCGTCGGCTTCAGAATGGCGCGCGTGAAACGGCCCGCGCCGTTGCTTTGAACCTCGCCGAAACCTGTCGGCGTGTCCTCGTAACCGGTCACGACGACGCCCGCCTCGGCAGCGAAGTGAAGGTACCACAACATGTGGCAGGCCGAGAGGGCAGACAGCAGCAGGTCCTCCGGATTGAGCTTCCGCGGATCACCGCCCAGCATCGGGTCGTTCGAGCAATGGACGGGAGCCTTTCCTGGCACGGCGATGTCCCATGTCCGATCATAGCCGCGATAGCTGGCGGTGCCCTGACCGGTGTTGCCTGTCCAGATGATGGTGGATGTATAGGTATGAGACATGATCTTCCCGAAATGAGCGGGGGCTATCCGCTCTTGCATACCGCGTTTTTAATCTGTATACCTGTATGCAGAGAATCAAAAGGTAAGTCAATGTACCTGACGGAACAACTGCGAGAGGCGCTGCTCAGCGGGGAGTATCCCCTCGGGGCAGCGCTGTCCCAATCGGAACTGGCACGCGCCTACAATGTCAGCCGGATCCCGGTCCGGGATGCCCTGCTCGAACTGGCGGCCGATCGTCTTGTCGAGGTGACGCCCGGCAAAGGCGCGCGAGTGATTGCGCTCACGCGCGGCGAACTGGCGGAAGTCTTCGACCTGAGGATCCTGCTGGAGACGGACCTTCTGCGCAGGAGCGTGATATGCGCCAACGATCAGCAGCGGGCGGAGACGGAGTATGCGCTGAAGCGTTCGTCCCTGGAAGCCGGCAGACCCGGGTGGCACAAGGGAGACTGGGAATTTCATCTCGCCTTGTATGCCCCGACAGGGCGCTTCCGGCAGATCGGCATCGTCGACCATCTGCGCAAGATTTGCGTGATGCATGCGGCGCGCTACACGTTTCTTGCGGAGGCGACAGACAAATGGCTGGAGGATCACCGGATCATTCAGCGGGCCTTCGTGGAACGGCGTGCGGAGGAGGCATGTGAGCGACTGATGGCACACCTTCAGTCCGCCCATGACATGCTGCAATCGGCCATCTCGGATGGCGCGGCGGGATGATCGGGACCAACAGCGAGTTCGTCCCCTGGCGGCTCCCCCGGACCAGACCGCGACTTGGAACACGTGAACTTCCTCAACCGGCGTTTCCGGTCCGGGTCGGGGACTAGTGTGTCCGATGGAAAGGCGTCGTCCGCAATTGGGTACGGATCCTGCATCTCGCTCAAACCCGAAACATGCTGTTGGATTGGAGCCTGACATGACGGTCAGGGTGCGGACGGCCAGGAGGCCGGATGCAGCGGGCCTTGGCGGAGCTGCTGAATATCATTATCGCGGCCTGTGGAACCACAGCCATGGGGAACCGCTGGCAGACGACATCCTCGATGACTGGTTCCTGTCCGGTCCGGAGGTTCTGTTTTGCCTTGTCGCGGAACTCAAGGTGACCGGCACCTTGCTGGGCTTTCAATCGGTCTACCGCGACGAGGATCTCCCGCCTGATTGGGGAGACATCGCAACCTTCACCTCAACCCGGCCGAAGGTTCCCGGCGTCGGGGCCCGCCCGTTTGAACGGACCCGAGCCCTGCTAGCGCACACCGGGCTGAGCAGCGGGCGCGAGCCGATAGGGAAGTATGGGGCACCGCTCATAGTTCTGCCGCCATATTCCGCTGGACCTCAGACCGAATTGAGATGGCCGTCTCAAAGCTCAAGGCTCTTTTGGAGAAAATAGCCGGCAGAACCGTTAACGACCTATGATCCACCGTAGCCGACTGCCTCGCAGCGTTTAAGCGCGCAGAGTGCATGTACTGTTTCGAGTCGGCCGGATATGACCCTGAATAAGGTAAATCTGCTCTACCTAGGTATCAACACCACCAATGTTCCCCAGGCGTGAGACACAGCCGGCGGACTTGGCGATTCTTTCGATTGAAGCGGGGTACCGTTCAAGCAGATGGTCAGGACGAATAGGTCGCGCTACGAGGTCGCCGCCACAATTGGGGCACACGCCTTTCAGAAAGGTGTCCATGCACTCAACACAGAACGTGCATTCAAATGTACAGATTCGAGCGTCCGGACTTTCCGGAGGCAGATCCTTATCACAGCATTCGCAATTGGGGCGCAACTGGAGCATGGCCTATTCCATCTGAAGCCTGATTAATAATCTACTACCCGCCTTACGTTTCAAGGACGAATTCCAATCCATGGGCGATTGGAAAATTAACTGAACGCGCCAAGAAGCTGACTTCGTGAATCCGATGATAAATGGATTTGGGCGAGATCCAGATCGGCATTGGCGCGTAGCGTTAGTTTGGGCCGCAGTGTTGCCGAGACAAACAAACAGGCGCCAGTCGGCAAATTTCTGCCCATGCCGACAATATAGTCCTCACAGGCTTTGACCACCATTCCCGCATCTGCTGCATAGATCCTCCGGGGTTACCTTAGATGGATCACCGCCAAGCAAAGGATCGTTGGCGCAATGCACCACCGCCTAGCCGCGAACCGCTATGTCCCAAGTCCGCTCATAGCTCCTACAATTGGTCGTTCCTGCAATGAGGCTCTCCCTACAGACAAGTTTGGATGTGTAGCTATGGCTCACACTATCGCCTTAGGATGATGTTTCGCTCAACTCCAGAGTGAGTTTGTATACATGTATACAGGCTATTTGCGTGATTTTCAAGATAGCGCTGCATGAGACGATTCGAAACGAAAACCTTAGCGGCCTGTTGTCACCGGGACATGTGCGGGTCATTCCTGGTTGTATGATTTTGGTTGCGGGGGCGTGATTGCACGGAGACTTGTAAGGAACATGCCGATGGAGACACCGGTAGTGGTCGAAAGGTCCGAAACGGCGATGCCGAGTTTCAAAATTCAAGCTATCCAGACGCTATCAGCCGCATCGACAAGGACCGCTTTTCCGGATGACGTTTGTCCAAAGTCTACCGCAACGCTTGCGGGGCGCCGCACTACGGGCCGTCAGGTCGCCTGGTCACTGAACATTTTTCTCAGCGCAATCTTGTTGATTTTGCCCGTGGCGGTGTGGGGGATGTCGTCGATGAAAACGACTTTTTCCGGAATCCACCATTTGGCGATCTTGCCGTCCATGAATTTGAGAATGGTGGCGGCGTCTGGGGTCGAGCCCTCGCGCGGCACCACGACCAGCAAGGGGCGTTCGTCCCATTTGGGATCGGTGACGCCGATGACGGCGGCTTCGGCGACGTCGGGATGGGCGACGGCGAGGTTCTCGAGATCGATGGTCGAAATCCATTCGCCGCCGGATTTGATCACATCCTTGGCGCGGTCGGTGATCTGCATGTAGCCGAGCTTGTCGATATGGGCCACGTCTCCGGTTTCAAACCAGCCATGCTCATCGAAAGTGTCCGCACCGACGCCGCCATAATAGGAGGAGGCCACCGCCATGCCGCGGACCTTGAGGCGGCCGAAGGTCTTGCCGTTCCAGTCGAGATCCTGCTCGTTGTCGTCGACCAGCTTCATCTCGACGCCGAAGGGCGCAAACCCCTGCTTCTGTTTGAGATCATAGAGCGCATCGCCTTCAAGCCCGGCATTCTCGGGCTTGATCGTGGTGAGCGACCCCACGGGAGACATCTCGGTCATTCCCCAGGCATGAATTACCTCGACATCATACTCCTTCTCGAAGGCCATGGTCATGGCGCGCGGCGAGGCCGAGCCGCCGATCACCACGCGCTTGAGCCAGGGCAGCGTCTTGCCGGTCTTGCGGAGGTAATCAAGCAGCATCAGCCAGACCGTCGGGACCGCGGCAGTAAGCGTCACCCGCTCGCTGTCGAGAAGTTCCCAGATCGCCTCGCCGTCCATGCGCCCGCCCGGCATCACCAGCCTGGCGCCCGCCATGGGTGCTGCGTGCGCGATGCCCCAGGCATTGGCATGAAACATCGGCACGACCGGCATCACTGTGTCGCGCGAGGAGATCTCCATGGCGTCGGGCCGCGTCACCATCATGGCATGCAGCACATTCGAGCGGTGCGAGTAGAGCACACCCTTGGGGTTTCCGGTGGTTCCCGACGTGTAGCAGAGCGCGACCGCATCGGTCTCGTCGGCGGGGTACCAGTCCTGGTCCGCGGGCGCTTGAGCGATCCAGTCCTCAAAGGCCACGGCGCCGGGAAGCCCGGTCGCGGGCATGTGCGCGGCATCGGTCAGCACCACGACCCGCCTCAGGCCCGGCACCAGCGGCGCGATCTTTTCCATCAGCGGCACGAAGGTGAGGTCGACAAACGCCATGCAGTCGTCCGCATCATTCATGATCCAGGCCAGTTGTTCCGGGAACAGCCGAGGATTGAGCGTATGGCAGATCATGCCCGCCCCCATGATGCCGTACCAGGCCTCGACATGGCGGCCGGTGTTCCAGGCGAGCGTGGCGATGCGGTCGTCGCGGGAGAGGCACTCCTGCGCCAGCCGCGCCCTCACCCGGAGCGCGCGCGCGCGGATCTCGGCATAGGTGGTGCGCACGATGGGGCCTTCGACCGAGCGGGAGACAACCTCGCGCGACCCATGCTGGATGGCGGCGTAGTCGAGTATCTTGTGGCAGAGCAACGGCCAGTCCTGGATGAGCGCGCGCATGGCAACCTCCGGTCAAAATCAGAAATTAGGGCGAGATGGGCTTCGGGATCCGGCATCAGTGGAGCTCGCGTCAGCTACCGAGCAGGTCCGGCAGCGCGGTGACCAGGCTCGGAAAGGCGATCATCAGGCCGACGACGACGAAATCCACCACCAGGAACCACCAGATGCCGCGGAAGATCTGGGTGGTGGTGGCCTGGTTTCCAACCACGCTCTTGACCACGAAGACGTTCAGGCCGACCGGAGGGGTGATCATGCCCATCTCCAAGAGCTTGACGATCAACACCCCGTACCAGATGAAGCTCGCGTCCGAGGCCGCCATCACCGGCAGCACGACCGGCAAGGTGAGCAGCATCGCGCCGATCGGCTCCAGGATCAGCCCGAGCAGCATGTAGAGACAGGTCAGGCCGATGGCGAGCATCCACGGCTCGGCGCCGAAGCCGACGATGGCCTCCGACAGGACGCCCGCCACATCGCTCAGGGACAGGAACCGGGTCAGGAGATTGGCGCCGATGGTGATGACGAAAATCGAGGCCGTGGTGATGGTGGTCTCGACGATGGAATTCCAGACGACCCTGCGGTCGAGCGTCCGGTTCATGGCCGCGACCACGAAGGAGGCGGCTGCGCCGACCGCGCCGGCTTCGGTCGCGGTGAAAATGCCGCTGAACAGTCCGCCGAACACGATTGCGATCAGCAGAAGCGTCGGCCAGGTCTCATGCATGGCTTCGCGCCGCTCCTCCCGCGTGATCGGCTCGGCCGAGCGGGGCGCCAGCGACGGATCTAGCTTCACCCGGATGATGATGACGACAATGTAGGAAATGGCGGTCAGAATGCCCGCGCCGACGCCGCCCAGGAACAGCAGGCTCACCGGCGTCTGGGTGAAGACGCCGAACAGAATGAGAAGAATGCTCGGCGGAATCAGCGCACCGATGGTGCCGGCAGCGGCGATGCAGCCGGTGGCGAGTTCCGGCTTGTAGCCGAGCCGCAGCATTTCCGGGACCGCGATCCGCCCCATCGCCGCGGCGCAGGCGACCGACGAGCCGGTGACCGTGGCGAAGCCCGCGGCGCCGACCACCGAGGTGATTGCCAGGCCGCCCGGCAGGCCCGACAGCCAGACACGGCAGCTGTTGAACAGTCCCTTGGTCAGGCCGGCATGAAAGCATACGAACCCCATGAGCAGGAACATGGGAATGGAGGTGAGCGTCCAGTTGGCGACGAAGTCGTAGACGACGGCGGAGAGGATGCCATAGGCCGCCCGCTCTCCGAGCAGGATCAGGATCCCGACGAAGGACACCGACGCCAGCGCGACCGCGATCGGGATGCGGGCGAGAATTAGCAGGACGGCGACCGCCACCCCCGAGAAGCCGATCATCAGGTCAGTCATGATAGTTCTCTGGGGATGTGTAGAGGGGATCGGCGGCGCCCAGGCCGTCATTGTCGGGCAGGACCAGCGCGACGATCCGGTAGAGAAGCGCCAGCACCATCAGGCCGAAGCCGATGGGCAGCATGAAATAGCAGGGCCAGGTGAACAGCCGGACGCCCTGGCTGAAGATGAAGGCGCCGATCCGCTGCTTTTCCAGCGCATCGAGAAAGGTCTGCTGCGCCAGCACCGCATAGGTGATGATCGACAGGATCCAGGCCAGCACCAGGAGCGCGCGCTGCACCGGCATGGGCAGGATCGATGTGACCACTTCCACCGAGATGTGGGAGTTCTGCTTCTCGGCCAGGGCCAAGGGCAGGAACGCCAGCCCGACCAGGTAATAGTTGGACACGATCTCGACCGTGGCGGGAAAGCCGCTGGAGATCGCGTATTTCAGGATCACGTCCAGCACCACATGCAGCATCATCGCCAGGACGAGGATGGCGGCGATGACCTGGGTCGCATCGAGCGTGCGCGACAGCAAGCGACCGACCCTGAAGAAGACTGTTTGGGGACCTGACATGCGGCTGCCCTTTTTGGCAAGAGAAACGGCGAGCCGTGGGTACGGCTCGCCGAAGCCGTCCGATTACATGCCGTAGGTCGACTTATCGATGCTTCCGAAGACGTTCTCGCGATAGAGATCGGCGACCTGGTCCTGATTGGACGGGTCGATGGTGGCGACCAGGCCTTCCCACTTCTTGACCAGTTCCTGGAACCTGGCGATCTTGGGCGCGGCGCCGGTCACGCCGAAGGTTTCCTCGTTCAGCGCGGCGATGGCGGGAACGTCCTTCTCCACAAAGGCCTTGGTCGCATCGATGACATCCTGGTCGGGGGTGACGACTTCGACGCCAAGTTCGGCAACGCCGCCGCTGGCAAAGGCGAGGTCTTCGCTGTAGGTGGCGGCGGCCGCGCGGCCGATCCCCTCCACGGCGGTGTCCATCAATGCGACGCGGGTTTCCGCATCCCAGCCACGCCACAGATCGAGATTGGTGTTGAACAGAGCATTGATGTAGAAAGTGCCGAGCGGCAGGTCGGTGACGAACTTGGCCACATCCTTCAGGCTTAGCGTCACCAGCGCCTCATAGGGATGCATGTTGGCGTCGATCGTGCCCTGCGAGAAACCCTGGTAGATGTCGCCGGCGGGCAGGTTCACCTGAACGCCGCCCACGTCCTCGGCCCAGCGCCCGTAGGCGGAAAAGCTGCGGATGCGCTTGCCGTTCAGATCCGCAAGCGACTTGAGCGGCGTCTTCGATATCACGCGATAGGGCGGCGTCGAGCCGAAGCCCATGAACACCTGGCCCTGGTTGATGTATTCGGCCGCGCAGTCGGCGTCGGTGAAGCAATATTCGCTTGCAGCACCGGCCATAACCACCAGGTTCGAGCCCAGCATGCCGAGGTCGCCGATCAGGTTGGACTCCTTTAGCTCGGCGCGGTGATAGGCGGCGACCACATAGCCCATGTCGGCGATGCCGTCCTTGATTCCGGAAAAAGTTTCCGTGAAGTTGAGCAGCGACGAGCCGGTGAACAGCTTGGCGTCGATCTTGCCGCCAGTGCGCTCGGGCAGCTTCTCGGCGAAGTATTTCATCGCCTGAACAACCGTGAAATTCTCCGGAACGCCGATCGCGAAGCGCAGTGTTTCGGCCTTTACGGAGCCCGTCATGAGCGCCGCGCACGCGCAACCAAGCGCAATCGTCTTGAGATTCCTAAGCATCAATCATTCCTCCCTGGCCACAATATGCGGCGTCCTCACTCGCAAGCACGTAACCACAAACGCAACAGTCAGGCAAGCGGAAAAGTTATCAGACGAATATCGTTTCATCAGATGAACCATCAAGCTCGATGCCAGGCCCTTGTTTCCTCACCATGTGTCAATTCTCGAGCGCGTGCTGGCCGGACGGCCCGCGCCGGCGGAGGCCCGCAGAACGGACGTGACGCGGTCGCGGGTGTCCGCCGGATCGATCACATCGTCGATTTCGAGTGTACTTGCGACATTGAGCGCCTTGCCCTTCTGGTACATCTGGTCGACAAGCTTGCGAAACAGCGTGTCCCTTTCCGCCCCTTCCGTGGCTGCAGCCAGATCGGCGCGGTAGGCAAGCCGCACCGCCCCTTCGAGCCCCATGCCGCCGAACTCGCCCGTCGGCCAGGAGAGCGACGCCGCAGGCGCGTGGAAACTGCCGCCGGCCATGGCCATGGCGCCGAGCCCGTACGCCTTGCGCAGAACGATCGTGACCATCGGAACCGTCAACGAGGCGGCAGTGATGAACATGCGCGAGACGTGGCGAACCAGCGCGGTCTCCTCGGCTTTGGGGCCCACCATGAAACCCGGCGTGTCGCAGAGCGTGAGGATGGGTAGGCCGAAGGCTTCGCACAGTTGCATGAACCGGGTCGCCTTGTCGGCGCAATCGGCATCGATGGCGCCGCCGATAGCGAGGGAATTGTTGGCGATCACGCCGATGGCCCGCCCCTCGATGCGGATCAGGGTCGTGACCAGGCTCGGCGCGAAAGCTCGCCGCAATTCCATGGAGGTGTCTTTGTCAGCGAGCAATTCGATGACCTTGTGCACCTCATAGGCGCGAAGACGGTTTTCGGGGACGGCCCGGCGCAATGCCTTCTGGTCCGGGACCGTCCACTCGGGCAGATCACCCTGGAAATAGCCGAGATAGCGGCGTGCGGCTGCCATCGCCTCGGCCTCGTCCTCGACCATCACGTCGATAACACCGTTGGGCTCCTGCACGGACGTAGGGCCGACCTCCTCGGGCTTGAATACCCCCAGGCCGCCGCCTTCGATCATGGCCGGACCGGCCATGCCGATATTGGAATCCCGCGTCGCGATTATGACGTCACAGCATCCAAGTAGCGCCGCGTTTCCGGCAAAGCAGCGTCCAGTCACCACCCCTACCAGCGGCACAAGCCCGTTGAGCTTGGCGAGCCGCCGGAATGTCATCGAATCGAGGCCGCTGACGCCGGTGTAATCGGTGTCGCCAGGACGCCCGCCGCCGCCCTCGGCAAACAGCATCACCGGAATGCGCCACTGTTCGGCAAGTTGCAGCATCCGATCCTTCTTGTGATGGGAATTAATGCCCTGGGTGCCTGCGAGCACGGTATAGTCGTAGGCGAGCGCCATGCAGCGGCCAGCGGCCTCGCCAAATACATCGCCATTGACCTGGCCGACGCCGGCGACCAGCCCGTCGGCGGGGCTGATCCGCAGCAATTCTTCGACACTGCGACGGGATTTCTGCGCGGCGTAAGTCAGGCTGCCATATTCCTGGTACTCGCCGCCGTCAAAGAAATCGGCCAGGTTCTGGCGGATCATGCGCTTGCCCAACCGCGTCCTTCGCTCCACCGCCTCGGGCCGGGCGGCATCAAGCAGGCCTTCCTTGCGTTCGAAGAGTTCGGCAAGTTCGGGACGGATGGCGTCCGGATCGCCCGCATCCACGGATTCGACATGCGCCGAGCCATCCTTCTCGGGGTCGAGATAGGCGATGACGGAGGCAAGATCGATGGCATCTCCCACGCCGCAACCGATATAGGCGACGCGGCCCGGCACCGGAGCCAGCACCGGCATTTCCATTTTCATGGCCTCGACGATGGCGATCTGGGTTCCTGCAGAAACCATGTCACCCAAGGCGACATCCATGCGCACGACAACGCCCTGCATGGGCGCATTGATGGCGAGAGCGTTGGCGGAGAGACCTGGCGGAACCTCGGCACTCGCGGTCGAAACGGCGCCGTCCAAATCCGGGTCAAGGGCGGCGGGCCGCCGGGCATCGGAAATGTCCGTTGCCAGGATCCGTGCGATCTCGGTCTCGATGAAGCGTGTATGGAAATCTCCCGCCCGCACCTCGGGCTGCGCCAGCAACTGGCGCAAGAACCCCGCATTGGTCTTCACACCCTCGATCCGCGTGTCGCTCAAGGCGCGGTCCGCCTTGGCGACGGCCTCGGCGAAATCCTGCGAGCGGGAGCGGACGATGATCTTTGCGAGCAGGGAATCGAAGGCCGGGTTGGTGCGATAGCCGGTATAGCCGAAACTATCGACCCGGAGGCCCGGACCCGACGGCATGTCGAAGGCTCTCAGCACTCCGCCCGAGGGCAGCACGGATCCGTCTGCCTGCAATTGCTCCATGTTTACCCTGAGCTGGATCGCATAGCCTCGGGGCGCCGGGATGCAATCCTGCACCAAGTCCAGATCCGCGAGGGTCGCACCCATGGCGACCCGCAGCTGGGCCTCCACCAGATCATGGCCTGTGACTTCCTCGGTCACCGTGTGCTCGACCTGGATGCGGGGATTGGCTTCCATGAAATGAAACCGCGCCGGCCGGGTTTCTGTCTCGACCAGGAATTCGAAAGTGGCGAGCCCGCGATAGCTGGTCTCGCGGGCCAGCCGCAGCGCGGCATCGAGAATGGCCTGGCGCAACACCGGTTCCACCCCCAGCGATGGCGCGATCTCGACCAGTTTCTGGTGACGGCGCTGCAGGCTGCATTCGCGGTCCCAGAAGTGAACGGCATCGCCCTGCCCGTCGCCCAGCACCTGAACCTCGACATGACGGGCCTTCGCCACAAATTCCTCGACATAGACCGCATCATTACCGAAGGCCGCCAGGGCTTCGGACCTGCAGCGCTCATAGGCTTCGGGCAGGTCTGCGGCGGATCGCACGACGCGCATGCCGCGTCCGCCGCCGCCCGCCACGGCCTTGATCATAGCCACCCCCCCTTCGCCCAGCGCGGCAAAGAAGGCCTGGGCCTCATCGAGCGTCGTCGCCCCTTCGGTGCCGAGCGGCACCTTGACATCGAGCGAGATGGCCAGATTGCGCGCCGAAACCTTGTCGCCGAAGAGCTGCAGCACCTCGGAAGAGGGACCGACGAAAATGATGCCGTTGTCCTCGCACAGGCGGGCGAAATCCGGGTTTTCGCTGAGGAACCCGTAGCCGGGATGGATCATGTCGCAGCTCTCGGCCAGTGCTGCCGCGATGACAGCGTGCTGGTCCAGATACCCGGCGGGTCCGCGGCCGGGCAGCACCACGCAGGCGTCGGCCTTGAGCGTGTGAAGGCTCCCCTGATCGTCAGCCGAGCAGACAGCCACGCTGCGCAGGCCGAGGGACGCCGCGGCGCTCGCGATCCGGATGGCGATTTCGCCGCGATTTGCGATCAGGACAGACTTGCGCTGGGGCATGGGTGGGTCTCCACAAGAGCGCGCGGGATAAGCCGCCGCCCGGATTGTTCAGATCAATCGAACTTGCCGGTTGTTGCGGCGCTTTCGACGAGCATCGCGGCTGGCTCCCAGCCGGGAAACCGCGACGCCGACTGGAACGCGCGGATGCGCTCGACGATCGCCGCCAGCCCCCGCTGCTCGGCATAATGCATCGGGCCGCCCTTGAGGTCAGGAAATCCGTAGCCGCGGGCATAGACCAGGTCGATGTCGGAGGCGCGCTGGGCGTGGCCTTCCTCGAGGATCCTGGCGCCTTCGTTGACCAGCGCATAGACGCAGCGATCGACGATCTCTTCCGGATCTACGTGACGTTTTTCGATCCCCGCGCGCGCCCGCATCTCGTCGAGCAGGTCGACGAGCTCGGGCGAATCCCGGCCCTGCCGGTCGCCCTCTGCATAGAGATACCAGCCTTGGCCAGTTTTCTGCCCGAACCAGCCTCGCTCGGCCGCCGCATCGGCGATCTCGGGAAACAAGAAGGATGGATCAGAGGCAAGATGGCGCTTGCGGTTGAGCCAGGCGATGTCGTTGCCGGCCATGTCGGACATTTCGAAAGGTCCCATGGCCATGCCGAAGCCGCGCAGCGCGTCGTCCACCTGGCGGGGCGTGGCGCCTTCCATCAGCAGCTCGTTGGCGCGCAGGAAGTATTGGTCGATCATCCGGTTGCCGATAAAGCCGTCGCAATTGCCGGCGACCACACCGATCTTGCCCAGCTTCTTCGTCACAGCCATGGCGGTCAGCAGCGCGGAGCCGGAGGTGGCGGGGGTGCGCACCACCTCAACCAGCCGCATGATGTGAGCGGGCGAGAAGAAGTGCATGCCGAGCACGCGGCCGGGATCGCCGGTCACCGAGGCGATCTCGGCGATATCGAGGAACGAGGTGTTGGAGGCAAGGATGGTATCCGGCCGAACGAGGGAATCGAGCTCGGCGAACACGGCTTTCTTGACCGCGATGTCCTCGATCACCGCCTCGACCACCAGATCGGAATCGGCCAGGCCGGCAAGCGTGGCGACGGCAACGATGCGGGCCTGCGCGGCCGCGGACGTGGCCGCGTCCATCTTGCCCCTGCGCTCGGCCGACGCATAGGCCTTGGCCCGTGCTGCTTCGCTGCGGGTGAGCGAGTCCGGACTCGGATCGTAGAGGCGCACCTGGTAGCCCGCATTGGCAAAGGCCATGGCGATGCCGGTGCCCATGGTGCCGGCGCCGACCACGCCCACGGTCTTGACGGACCGCGCGGCCGCGTCCGGCTCCACACCTTCCACCCGGCCGGCGGCGCGCTCGGCGAAGAACAGGTGCTGCAGCGCGATTGCTTCGGGCGATGCGGCAAGTTCGAGGAACGCTGCGTAATCTCCGGCCTCGGCCTCGTCTTTCGACGACCGGATCGAGCGGGCGACGCTCTCGACGATTGCGATCGGCGCGGGCCCGCGGCCCATGGTGCGTGCGCGCTCCTTCGCCGCGGCAAGGGCCGCCTCCGCGTCGCCGTTGAACCGGACAGGCCTGTCGGCGAGGCCCGGCAAGGCATCGCCCGAGGCCAGAAGGTCCGTCGCAAGCTCCATCGCCCGGGCCGATGGATCGCCTTCGGTGACCGCGTTAGCGAGACCGAGCTCGGCGGCTTCCTTGCCGCTGACGAACCGGCCTTCCATCATCAGCTCCAGCGCCTTGCCGGCCTCGATCAGGCGCGGCAGCCTCAATGTGCCGTGCGCCCCGGGCATCACCCCGAGCTTGACTTCCGGGAGGCCGAGCAGAGCCTGGCCCGCGGCAACGCGTGCGTGGCAGAACAGAGCCAGTTCGAGCCCGCCGCCGAGCGCCACGCCCTCGATGGCGGCGACCGAGGGCTTGCCGGCATTCTCCATGAGCCGGCCGATGTCGATGATGCTTGGGAACGCCGTGGCGTCGTCGGTGTTGAATTCGCGCACATCCGCGCCACCGCTGAACCGGCCACCCTCGCCCGACAGCATCAGAACATCGATGCCGTCATCTTCAAGAGCTGCGGAGACCGCATCGTAGATGTGCTTGCGCACGGCCAGCGACAGCGCATTGACCGGCGGATTGGACCAGGTGATGCGGGCGGCGTTCGGTGTGATCTTAGCTTGGGTCAATGATCTTGCCTTGATGGAAGTGTGCATTGCGAGTGGGCGCTGTGCCGCCGGTTCAATTGCGCTGGATGCGGATGCCCGCCGCTTCGCGATCCCAGACATCGCCCTCGGAGCGCCCGACACTGCGCAGGATGTGCTTCTCGATCTTCTGGGTCGGGGTCTTGGGCAGGTCCGGAAGAATCCGGATGTAGCGGGGAATCATGAAGTAGGTGAGGTTCTTCGACAGGAACCCGATCAGCTCGGCCGGATCCAGCGACGCGCCTTCGCGCAGGGAAACCACAACCAGCACCTCGCTTTCGCTGATCTCGCTTTCGGTGGCCACCGCCGCCGCCTCGCGGATGGCGGGATGGGCCATCACGGCCGCCTCGACCTCGAAGGAGGAAATGTTCTCGCCACGGCGGCGAATCGCGTCCTTCAGCCGGTCGACGAAGAAATAGTAGCCGTCCTCGTTCTTGCGGAACACATCACCGGTGTGGAACCAGCCGTTGCGCCAGGCGCGCGCGGTGGCCTCGGGCTCGTTGTAGTAGCCGTGCATCATCGACCAGGGCCGGTCCGTACGGATGATCAGTTCGCCGGTCTCGCCCGTCGGGACCTCGCAGTCATAGGCGTCGACGATCCGAAGCTCGACCCCGTCGCGGGCCTTGCCGCAGGTTCCCGGAACCGGGGGATTGGCCTCCGACACGATCGGCAGCGAGACTTCCGTCATGTTGAAGGAGGTGTAGATGTCGATGTTGAAGCGGGCGCGCAGCGCGGGTGCATCGTCGTCGAAGGGCTGCTGGATGATGGAGCGCAGATGGCCGGCCTTCTCGGCCGGCGTTTCGGGCTGCGACAGCAGGTAGCGCGTCATGACGCCGAGCAGGATGGCGAAGGTTGCCTTGGTTGCCGCGATGGTTTCCCAGAATTGGTCGGTCTTGAAGCGTTCGATGATCGCGACCGAACCGCCGAGCGACAGCATCAGCATGCAGGGCAGGATGCCGGCGATGTGGTAGATCGGCAGATTGACGAGATAGCGGTCGCCGGCGCCCAGGAAATAGACGGCCCTGCCAGCCGTGACGACATGAAGATAGGAGCACATCACCCCCTTGGAGGGGCCGGTGGTGCCCGAGGTGTAGATGATGCATTGAAGATCGAAGGGCAGGATCGCGCGCGCGGGCGGCGCAGGCGCGTCGCCAGCGGCCTCGAGCACGGCCGCATCGCGGAGCGTCACGCCGGGCACGGTGACGGGCGGCGCGCCGAAGACGACAATGGTCTTCAGCGCGCCCGTCGACACCTGCGCGACCGGCTCGACCATCTCGGCGATGCAGACCATGACCTCGGCGCCGGAATTGGACATGACCCGTTCGAGCAGTCCGCCGCGATAGGCCGGGTTCACATGAACGGCGACCGCGCCGATGTAATTTGTCCCAAACCAAACGCGCAGCGCATCGGGGCCGTTGGGCAGCGCGATCAGCACCCGGTCGTCCTGCCCGACCCCGAGCGCCTGCAGGCCGGCGGCGGCCACGCGCGCCTGGCGCAGCGCCTCGGCGAAGGTCCATTCCGACCCGTCCTGGAAGATGGCGTAGACCGCGTCAGGGGTCCGCTCCGCGTTGCGTTCGAGCATGACGCGCAGGATACACTCCTCCTGCGGCGGGATGCGCGGATCAGAGGTTGTGTGGGTCTGCATGCCAGCTCGCTTCCCTGCTTGATGATCCGACGGCCGGGGCCGGGCGCGGCGCTATCGGGCGTCGTTGCCGGCCGGTTTGAACATCGGCGCCTTGTGGGCGCCGTCGGTGTCGACAAAGACGACGCTCACCGGCATCCCGATCCGAATGTCGTCCGCGGCGCAGCCGATGATATTGGTCATCATCGTCGGGCCCTCCTTGAGCGTCACATAGGCGATCGCATAGGGAACCTTGGCCCGGCGCATGACGCTGTAGGAATAGACTTTGCCTGCACCTTCCGCCTGCTCGAGCACGGTGTCGTCGGACAGGCAGCGCGGACAGCGGGCGCGCGGGTAGAAATGGGCTTCGCCGCAGGCCCGGCATCGGCCGATCATCAGCCTATGGCTGTCGGCGGCCTGCCAGTAGGCGACCGTCTCGACGGTCGGCTCGGGGCAAGCGGGTATGCGATCTCCGAGAATGTCGGTCATGTCACTGGCGCTCCAGAATGAGGGTGGCCGCGGCATGGCGGGTGCCGAGCGAACCGCCCATCGCC
>TARA_R110002020_G_scaffold21009_6_pt1 | contig 82316 bp, 67 predicted proteins | sample TARA_R110002020 | Tara Oceans TARA_R110002020 (sample SAMEA4396489) | marine metagenome | biome: Westerlies Biome; feature: [MES] marine water layer (ENVO:01000295) within the mesopelagic zone...; material: water (ENVO:00002006), including particulate matter (ENVO:01000060) such...
AATGGGCACTACATCATTTGGAATTAAATATTCCCAACATTACAACAAATATCCTTCATGACCATTCCAGAATTTGCTTGATCTTAAAAAAGGGATCTTAGGATTCCATAGAGAAGAAGTGTCCTTTCTTTTGTTTAGCTCAATACTTGTTATTTTTAAAAATTGGTATTAATGCACCAGCCCAGTCGGGACATCTGCATCATACATTTGCATATAATTGGACAACGTCCTTAGAACGCGAAAGGGAACTACAGCTTCCCATCCCCCGAAGCTCTAGCGCAGGGGGGGAAATCCATAACAACATAACAGGATAACAAGATAACGGTGCAACAAATCTGTTATGAAGTTATGCCGCAGCAGGGCTGCTCGGTTATAAGGTTATGGAACGATGGCCGATAATTGAGGACATAACCGTTTAACCCTGTAACCATTTAACCCTGTAACCATTTAACCTATAATTCCTAACAGCATAACAAAGGTTATGGAGTTATGTCGCGGCTCCCGCCGCTAGGTTAAGAAGTTATGGATTCCAATTTAACCGAGATATTTAAAAGAAATGGACACATTGAAGGTTATCCATCAATACCTAAATAAAACTTAATTGCCATAAACAATTAAAAATAAATCTCTAAATTTATAATATGACAAAGGCTCGCAAAACAAAATATCTGACATATATCGAAGATACCCCCAAGTATCATTATGTGATAAAGAATATCGCCAGAAAATCCGGTGAAAACGCCCTCATTGAATCCCGATCAAATGATATTGCCGTGACCTTTCTTGAAGGTTCAAATATTGTAAGGGAAAGCCCAAATGGTACCATAGAAGTTATAAAAGAGGTAGGGACTACGCATAGAAAAGTAAAAGTTGGCTCAAGGACCACCATTTATAAGGGGAAGAAGGATTAGGGTTTTTGGCGGACCGAACGGGTCCGGGAAAACCACTATCTTAAAACAGATCGATGACAGATTTGATTTGGGGCACTACATAAACGCCGATGAAATAGAAGCCGAAATCTTACGTAAAGGAATTTTAGATCTGGCCAATTATGGAATATCAAAATCGGACGCTCACGGATTGAACAAAATAATTACAGAGCATTCCATTTATAAAAAAGCCATTAATGATGGTTTTGGGTTTGATCTGGAAATAGATGGAACCATTGTACACAATCCCAATCAAAAAACACATTCTTACGAAGCCTCGTTACTGTCGGACATAATTCGAAACGTACTACTGAAAAAGGGTAGCAAGTTTTCGTTTGAAACCGTCATGTCCCACGGTTCCAAGATAGATTTTCTTAAAAACTCGACCGCCAACGGGTATAGAAACTATCTTTATTTTATTTCTACCGAATCGCCTTTAATAAATATTGAAAGGGTAAAACAAAGGGTGAAATTGGGAGGTCACCCTGTTGATAAGGTGAAAATTGAAGATCGTTATTACAGATCTCTTGAGCTGCTTTCGAAAGCCGTTGCCAATACGTACCGTACCTTTATCTTCGATAATTCCAAGAAAGCACCTACTTTGATCTTGGAAATCTATAAAGGGTCAGAAGTGGAATTTAAACACAATCTGGTTCCGGCGTGGGTGGATAAATATGTACTCCAGCAATAATTATATAACCCATTTGCCGAAATATCCATAACAACATAACAGGATAACAAGATAACAGCGTAACAAAAAAAGTTATGAAGTTATGCCGCAGCAGGGCTGCGCGGTTATTAGGTTATGGAACGATGACCGATAATTGAGGACATAACCGTTTAACCCTATAACCATTTAACCGTACAACAAAAAGTTACGGAGTTATGTTGCGGCTCCCGCCGCTAGGTTATGAAGTTATGGATATCGATTTGACCGATGAATTCATAACATCATAACAAGATAACAGCGTAACAAAAAAAGTTATGAAGTTATGGATTCCAATTTAACATAACCGTTTAACCCTATAACCATTTAACCGTACAACAAAAAGTTACGGAGTTATGTTGCGGCTCCCGCCGCTAGGTTATCCAGTTATGGATATCTATTTGACCGACAGTTCCGACCCGTATAATACAAATACAAACCTGTTTTTTACAAGGGCCCCATCACCACTCCATAGAAAAAGATTTATTATCTTTGAAACTATGACAACAACCAGCAAACAACAACATATAGGGCGTAAGGTTGCCCGCATCCGTGAGCTTCGCGGCATGAAACAGGAAAGTTTGGCCGAGGAATTGGGCATCAGTCAGCAAGGCGTATCCTCTTTGGAGAACAGCGAAAAAATTGAGGCCGACAAGTTGGAGACGATCGCCAAGATTTTGGGCGTGACCAAAGAGGCCATCGAAAATTTTTCCGAGGATGCCGTGATCAATTACTTCAACAGTTTTTATGACAATAGTTCCTCCCAGGGCAATAGTTTTAATCAAGGAATGTATCCCACTTTCAATCCCTTGGACAAATTGGTGGAGGCCTACGAAGAGAACAAAAAGCTGTACGAGCGCTTGGTACAGGCCGAAAAGGACAAGGTTTCCTATTTGGAGAAACTTTTGAACAAATAAAATCACATTATTTTAAGATAGGGGCCCGACATGTTTGTCGGGTTTTTTTTGTTTTTGGTGGTTTCGCAGTTTTAAACAGGGAAATGAACTAAAATATTTAATTTTCAATCATTTACGGATATCCGTATTTGATTTCTTGCCGGATTCTGTATTTTCATGCTCAAATTTTTAAAAACAATTATATGAAAATTGAAGCGATCAAACCCGGACCTAAACCAAAAAAAGATGATAAACCTTTTAAAAAGACTATGATTCTACTTAATTATTAATTAAGTAAAGGATTTTAGTAATCGAATTACCTATAGAATATTTTATATTTGAGTTAGCACCAAGAATAGCTAACCACTAGCCAACCAATTAGATGATAAAGCAAATTGAAAAATACTTAAAACTTGTTTCTGAAGAAATCAATAGTTATTTAATTAATGAATTTGACATAAGGGAAGATAAGTTTAGAAATTATTCAACTTTTGATTTCATTAATTTTTATTTAATAAGTAAATACATCCTTGATGATGGTGAAAAGCATGATTTATTTATCAATCTCCCTAAAGATGGTTTTAGAGACAACCTATTTAATTCTATTTTTCAATCCCTAGTTTTTATAAAACTATTTCAAAACTACTTTAGTTACGAAAAAAAAATACCAGAATTAAATAAAGGAGACTTAATTTATTGCAAATTTCAAAATAAAAAACGAGTATGTGAAATTAAGAGTGTCAATAGCGCTCATACAATGATAAACTTAAAATTTCCTGGAAAGAATGAGTATATAAATAATTTCAATTTAAGCGGAAGGAATTACACTAAAATCAATCCAAATCTATCAAATGGAAGAAATACAGCTAAAAATATTAATGATTATTCCCATTTCCTAGCAGAGAGTTTTGGTGAAAAATTCCCCTTTATTACAGACTTTAAAAACAGAACTTTAGTAATTGCTGAAAAGCAATTTTTTAATGAAAGTAAGCATTTGCCAATTAGATATACTAACGCCAATGGAAGAATTAAAAATGATTTGCCATTTTTCAATTATATGATTGAATGTTGTAGCAATTTTGAAACAGCACAAAACTTTTTACTAAACCAAAACCAAACATTTGACGAGACAATAATCATCGGAGATGCTAAATACCGAGAGCGTATTATTTCAATCCTTCAAGCAAAAAATAGCAATAGGTTTAAGAATATAATTATTATTGGCACTCAATATCCATATCAAGAAAATGAATTTTTAGAATGGTGGTGGTCCAATGACGAAGTAAAAATTGCCAATGATGAATTACCAAACAAAACGCAAAAAGTTTGTTTGCAGAACAACACTCTTTTTTCCCTATTCCTAGACTTAAAGGAAGAAATTCAAAAGATAAACGATGAAAGCACGGTAAACCTTAGCTATATTTTAAAGTACACGAATTTCTTTCTTAGGATGATATTAGTAAACACTAATTTGTCAAAAGGAATTTATGAAGAGTATTTAGACCGTCTAACTCATTATTTTCAGAGCGGAGCCTTTTCAGAAGAATTAAACACTCTCTTTTATGAAAAAGATATTTACAACCCCGATACAATCAAGGGTTATACAGACCGAATTTTTAATTTTTTTTCGAAAATTTCAAATGCTTTGGAAACCGAAAATTTCAAGTGGAATTATATCAAACAAAAAGCAAAAGAAATCAATACTAAACCAATTTACTTACTCGTAGAAAAGAAAAATTTTGATGCACTTTCTGCTCAAATAAAAAACGAAAAAATCAACAACATTCGGCTGATAAGCGACAAAAGAATTGACAACTCGCAATTCTACTTGGATAAGTGGTTAAATGACAACATTAATTCTCAAAACAAATTAGTAATTGTTCCCTACTTGAACAACATGGAACTCTATACAAAAATCAAAGCTATAAAAGGAAACTGCGAGATTTTATGTTATGAAGATTTAGATGAAATTTCGTTTGACAATGTTGAACAGGTATATCAAAATCAAGAAAAATCAAAATTAAATCACAAGGATAGATTAATATTTTTCAAAACGGATTTTTCCCACCCAACAGAAATAAAAAAAAGAGAGTTAGATGACATTTTTTCTTTTAACTTACATAATGAAAACTTCAGAAACAATCCCTATGAAGCTCTTGACTTGCCTAAAGAAAGTGCTATTTATGAAGTTCAATTTAATGACGGGACTATTGATAAATTCGATTCCACAAAAGGTGTTTTCCTACTTGAAAAGGATGAACAAATCAAAACAACAGTTGGAGAATTGTACAGCAACGCAACGATTAGGTTTTACCAAAACAACAATAAAGAAGAATTTAGAAAAATCCTAAAAATCTTTGACACGGAGAATCTACTAGATTCATTTGATAGGTATTCCGACAGTTGGAAACAAACATTGAAAGACTTAACTATTCAATTTGAAAGTGCCGAAAAACTATACGATTCCCTTTTTGCTTCCTATAAAATCCATATCAACACATTCCGAAATTATCTCGATGAAAATTGTGTAACGCGATTTCCTAGAGTGAAAACAATGGAAGTTATACGTGATTTTTGTTTGGAAAATAATCGCGTAAATGATTTAATCGTACTTGAGTTTGACAAATTCAAGATGTATTCTAAAAAAGACCACTCCATAAGACAACAAGCTGGAAAAATATTGGGGAGTGACTTGTTGGATTATCTGACTTCCAAAAAAGAAGAAAAAAGTGAGGCCCTAAATAAATTGCCAAATGAAATTTTAGAAAAACTGACAGCAACAATTCGTGAAAAAACTATAACTAAAAAAACTTTGGTATATGAGTAATTATCTTAATGAGCCAAGATTGATATTTCGAGATACAATCAAGGATAATTTGATTGGTCCCGGATCTGATATTTTTGTTTCCGATTCTGTAAATGAAATTATTTCAGATTATCCATTGAGCAGATACTATTCAGGCATATTGTTTCCGGAGCGCGATGTTGACGAACCAAAGAAAGACAGCATTGGAAAAAATGATGATGCCAATGCAAATGCAGAGATTGAAGATGATAACCTTGCCACAGATTTAAAATTGGCAGACAAAGGCGATATTGAATTTGACGAAGATGTAGATAAAAGTAAAAATGTAGAGCCAGAAAAAGAATATTCAGAAGCCAATCAATATTTTCCAACCAATTTTGGTTTGACGTTTTGTGTTCCAAAAGATGCAAAAATTCTAACTTTAACATTCAATTATGCAAAGTATATACAAATTCAACCTACTGATGCAGCAATTGAAATTTCAGAGGAGGAATTTAGAAGGTTTTCCGATAACCCATACAATTCCGTTACAAAATATTTTAAGTATGAAAATGGACTAATGTCTTTAAATAAAGAGGAATTTGACAAAGACAGTTTATCTATGCGCAATTACAGAAGCAGATTTAAAGAAACTGAACAACAAACTGAATTAATTGATAGTGTTGCTTACAAAAAAGGTGAATTAATATTAGGGCAACGACTTTGGAAAAGAGTAAAAAGAGAATCTATAATTGAAAAGTTAAATCTGACAGAAATCAATACTGATGAATCAAAGGAATATCCGTTAGACAAAAATCAAGAAGATAATTCTATTTTAACTTGTTACTACAAGAAAATTTACGAAACGCAATACGGTAAATTCATTAAAATCTTGTTGGCAAACAGATTGAACCATCCAAAAAATAAATTTTCTTTTGGAAATGAACTTTTAAACACTAAAGCAATTTTTCAAGGTGAAATAAAAATTTCAGGCGTTACATTTAGGCCTTACAAACAACTTTCAGAAACAAATCCTTTTGATGAAGAATTAAACCTAATCAATTTTCAATACAGAAATGAAAATTCTTTTGCCATTGGACATGGTTGTGCTGTTAATTGGAATAACGACAAAAATCCAACAGAATTAAAAACCACGTTTTTACCCGAAGTTGATATTAAGAATTACAGTAATGCTTTTAAAGACACTTTTCCAGCAAATTTGAAAGATATAACCCAATTGAAAAAACTTTCAATATGGACTGACTTCGACAAATCAACAATCGTTCAGAAGCTAAAACTATTTGCCAAAGAGTACAAGAATTGGATAACTGAACAAGAAAAAACAACTGCGGAAGAAAATTATAAAAAACCGCTTAGTACCATTTTAGAAAAGCAAAATAAAACATACGAAAGACTAATCAAAAACATTGAATTTCTGAATTACAACGAAACAGCTTTTAAATCTTTTTTGTTAGCAAACACGGTAATGTATATTCAAATGTTAATCTCTAACAAGGAATTGTTTGGCAAAAAGGGAGTTGAGCTTTCTGAAATCGACAAAGACTTTAATTACAATAATTTAGACTTTTTCAAAGATCACTCATTCAAGCCATATTACAGACCATTTCAATTGGCATTCTTCCTTTTGAATATTGAATCGATAATCAAAGAAGATTCAGATGATAGAAATAATGTTGTTGATTTACTTTGGTTTCCGACAGGTGGTGGAAAAACAGAAGCGTATTTGGCAATTACGGCTTTCACAATAATTAGCAGAAGAATTTTACACGGTAAAGATGCTGATGGGGTTTCCGTAATAATGAGATATACCTTACGACTGTTGACAGCCCAACAATTTGAACGAGCAACAAAACTGATTCTTTCGTTGGATTTTTTGAGAAGTAAATTTCGTTCAGACGATAATTACTTTTTTGGCGATGACAAAGTTTCAATTGGAATGTGGGTTGGCGCATCTACAACGCCGAACTCATATTCGGACGCTCGGACAATTTTCAAAAAAGTATTTGATGAAATTACAAAACTCAATAATAAGAGAACAGGTGATTATCGCAAAGCAAATACTTTCCCAATTACCAACTGTTCTTGGTGTGGTTGCAATTTAGTTACACAAAACAATTCAGGAAAATTTGATTTAGGGTACAGAGTAAACGACAAAACTTTTTCAACCAACTGCTTAAATCCTGACTGTGCATTTAATTTAGAATTGCCAATTTATTTTGTGGATGACAAAATTTACCAAAATCCACCAACTTTGCTTTTTGCAACAGTTGATAAGTTTGCAATGCTTTCGCATAGACAAGAAGGACATCGTCTTTTCAACTCTTTGGAACAAAATAAATGTCCACCTGACCTAATCATTCAAGATGAGTTACACTTACTGAGTGGTCCTTTGGGTTCAATCACGGGATTATACGAATCAATCGTAGAAATGCTTTCAACAAAAGGGCAAAGAAAACCTAAAATTATTACTTCAACGGCAACAACAAGAAATACAGAACAACAAGTTGCAATGCTATACGGAAATAGAACCTTACACATATTTCCACCAATGGGTGTAAATTATTACGATAATTTCTTCTCTTATGTTTCTGATGAAAGTAAAAGAAAACATATTGGTTTTATGCCTACAGGGAAAACGGCTTTAAATTCGCAAATAAGAATATTGGGTAATTTACTTTTGGCTCGTATTGAGTTATTCAAGTATTACAGAGTCAAGGAAAATTTATCGAACGAAGAAGCTATTAGCAGAGAAAATAATTTTTGGACGATTGTTTCATTTTACAATAGCTTGCGTGATGTAGGTAAGGTTTACAATAAGGTTCCTGCGGAAATTTCAGATTTCTTAAAACTCTTACACAATCGTTATCAACTTAATAAACAGATTTACGGCTTTAACTATTTTGGGCTTGCAGGAAGAACAAAAGAATTGACAAGTAGAATAGAAAGTAATTCCATTAAGAAACTTTTGGACGAATTAGAAATGAAGTTTAGTCTAATTGCGAAAGACGGATGGAGTTTTGTGCAAAATACAGTTGATTTGGTTTTAGCTTCTAATATGTTTTCCGTTGGTATTGATATTGAACGACTGAATATAATGCTGATGAATGGGCAACCCAAAAACGTTGCCGAATACATTCAAGCATCAAGTCGTGTTGGAAGAAAAGACAAAGGAATTGTTATCAATTTGTTGGATGCCAATCGTTCAAGAGACAAGTCATATTTTGAAAATTACGTTCCTTTTAATAACGCATATTATAAATTCGTAGAGCCATTAAGCGTTACACCATTTACCGAAATTGCTTTAGATAAAGTTTTGGCGAGCTTGTTGGTTTGTTTTGTCCGACACAAACAAGGTTTGAATTTAGACGAAAGAGCCAAAGACTTTACAGGAAATTATGAAGAACTAAAAACCTTCATTTCAGAAAGAATCAGAAATAAAAAACAACTAGACTATGCGTTAGATAAATTAAAGGTATTGGCTGAAAAATGGACAACTAAAGAAGGTGATTTGACTTATAAAAGATTAATAAGAAAAATGTCTGAATTAGATGATTGGAGTTTGATGATGTCAATGCGAGAAATAGACACAAACAGTATTATTAAAATAATGAACAAATAATGGGACAATTTGAGCAAATACAAACAAGAAAAGCCATTAGTTCTTATGGTGGCGTTAGTTCCATTATAGAAACAAGAGATGGTTCAATATTGATTGATAACTTTGATGAGTGGCCATTTTTCCAACAGATAAACGGAAAATTTGAAGAGCATAACCTTGTCCTTGATAAACGATTCAAAAATCGATTAAGCAAGTACTTTCAAGAATTAGAGTATTTAATAAAAATTCCTGTTAACGATTTAAAACAAGGATATAAGCCTGAAAATCCATTTGCATTTTTATCTGCAAAATATTTTCCTGAATGGTTTTACTGCAACAACTGTAACCGTTTTGACAGATTTGATAATTGGAAAAGAAATTGGGAAAATAATGTAGATTCATATCATAAAGAAAACTTTTATCCGCCGAAGTGTTACAGTTGCTACGTGAAAAGCAGAGATAAAAAGAGAAAATTTTATGACTTGGAACAAGTTCGATTCATCCTAACATCTCCAAATGGAGAAATAGCCGACATTCCATGGGACAAATGGTCGTTGCTCAGAAACAGAAATAAAGAGGGAAATACAGAATCTAACCAAATACCAAACGAAGAAGAAAATATTACACTTGCAAATATTCAAGTTCCTGATGATGTGATTTTGGAGTACAAAACATCTGATAAAATGGACGATTTGAAAGGTATTTGGATAATTGCAAAAAGAAAAAACGGAGAGCAAATAAACTTTACAACACTTTCAGGCTTATTTAATCTAAGGGTGAAAATTCAAGAATTAATCCCTAACACAAAAGAAACAGACATTTTATTTAAACCTGTTATTCGTTCAAGTAATAGCGTTTATTACCCTAATATTTTATCAAGTATTTTCATTCCTGCCAATGATGAGCTAAATGAATTTTCAATCAACTTGGTTAAAGAAGAATACAATGATGGAAGTAATGCTCAAACTATTTCGAGAAATCTAAAACGCTATAAAAATATCGATATAGATTCCAAAACCATTCAGAAACTCATTGATAATAATTTCAGCGAAAGGAATCTTGAAATTGCAAAAACCGAAAATCAATATAGGTTTGATGAATATAAATTCATTACTGAAAAAGATAGCGAAATAATTAAAGATAAATTGATTTTCGATAAAATAGACAATTCTTTTTTTCAAAGTAATTTGATAAAATCCATTTACAAAATGGATAAAATAAAAATCTCCTCTGTTCAGACTTCTTACACAAGACAAGAGCCAATTGCATCAAACACAATTTTAGAAGATCAAAACCCTGAAAAAGAGACAAAAGAAAGTATCGTGAAAAAATTCACTTCTACTTATGGTAAAAAAACAAAATACCTACCAGCTATCGAAAGTTTTGGCGAGGGCGTATTTTTTGAATTTGACAATAATATTTTGGATGAATGGATTAAATGTAATCCTAAAATACAAGAACGGATTTCAATTTTAATCGGAAACAAACAACATTTTGAATCTCACTTTCACGAGGATTTTGACTTAAATCCAAAATATGTACTCATTCATACTTTTTCGCACTTAATTATAAAGGAATTGGAGTACTTGTGCGGTTACCCATCAACTTCAATTCAAGAACGACTTTACATAGACCAAAATCCCGAAATGAATGGAGTTTTGATATACACTATTGCAGGTTCAGAGGGTAGTTACGGCGGTATAACTTCAGTATGTGACGATAATAGAATAGGAAAACTAATTGAATCCGCAATGATTCGTGCTATTGATTGTGCAACCGACCCTATTTGCTATCATACGCACGGACAAGGAGTTGGCAACTTGAATCTTTCCGCTTGTTTCAGTTGCGCACTGTTACCTGAAATATCATGTGAAAAATTCAATTGCTATCTGGATCGTCGGTTTTTAGTTGACAAAGACTATGGATATTTTAAAGTGTATAATTCTCTAGTCTTTGGCAAGGTCTAACTCTCAATTTTGCAAGGATGCCGCCCCTCCATACCCGAATAGGAGCGCTATAAAATCTGTTTAAAATCGGATCTTTCCAATTCATCCCATCGGAACGCATCGGTACTTATTTCGAAGCAATTCCCGTCCTTGCATCTAAAAGAATGAATCCTCATTACGGCTTACGGTCTTGATGCAACTTATCGATTACTATTCATTAGCGTCATAGATTTTATCGATACAGCGCTAATTTATTTAAATGGCGAATCCGTATCTTTAAGGAAACATTTTTATAGGTTTACCACAGCAGCAGCAAAAAAAAAATAGTATATAATCATAAAACAGCTTATTATGGACGACAAAACGCATGCAGATGCAAAAGTGGGGGAAATGAACGATGCCGCCGCCAAATGCCCCTACCTGGGCGGAGGATTAAAGACCACGGCGGGCGGAGGGACCTCCAACCGCGATTGGTGGCCCAACCAGTTAAAGTTGAACATCCTGCGCCAACATTCCAACCTGACCAACCCCATGGGGGAGGATTTCGACTATGCGGCAGTATTTAAATCGCTGGACCTGAATGCCGTAAAACAGGACCTTTTTAAAGCACTTACCACTTCACAGGACTGGTGGCCGGCGGATTACGGCCATTATGGGCCCTTTATTATCCGGATGGCATGGCACAGTGCCGGAACCTACCGTATTGCCGATGGCCGTGGCGGTGCAGGCTCCGGATCGCAGCGTTTTGCCCCTTTGAACAGTTGGCCCGATAATGCCAACCTGGACAAGGCGCGACTCCTGTTGTGGCCCGTAAAACAGAAATATGGCAATAACATCTCTTGGGCCGACCTTATGATCTTGGCCGGGAACTGTGCCCTGGAATCCATGGGCCTTAAGACCTTCGGGTTTGCCGGGGGACGGGAAGATGTCTGGGAACCCGAGGAGGATATCTATTGGGGCCCCGAAAGCGAATGGCTGGGGGACAAACGGTATACCGGCGATCGGGAACTGGAAAATCCCCTTGGTGCCGTGCAAATGGGCCTTATCTACGTGAATCCCGAAGGTCCCAACGGAAATCCGGATCCCCTGGGCTCGGCACGTGACATCCGGGAAACCTTTGGCCGTATGGCGATGAACGATTACGAGACCGTGGCGCTGATCGCGGGCGGACATACCTTTGGGAAGACCCACGGGGCCGCCGATCCTTCCGTATATGTGGAAGCGGAACCTGCGGGCGCCGGCATTGTGGAACAGGGACTCGGATGGCGCAATAAATTCGGTACCGGAAATGCCGGTGATACCATCACCAGTGGCCTGGAAGGGGCCTGGACCACCACGCCCACCCAATGGAGCAACAATTATTTTGAGAACCTCTTCGGGTTCGACTGGGAACTTACCAAGAGTCCCGCAGGGGCGCACCAGTGGAAACCAAAGGACAATGGCGGGGCTGGCACCGTACCCGATGCGCACGACCCGTCCAAGCGCCATGCACCTTTTATGCTGACCTCGGATATCGCCCTAAAGGCGGACCCTGCCTATGAAAAAATTTCCAGGCACTTTTTTGAGAATCCGGACGAATTCGCCGATGCCTTTTCAAGGGCCTGGTTCAAGCTAACGCACCGTGATATGGGACCGATCCAACGGTATCTGGGACCGGAAGTGCCACAGGAGACCTTGATCTGGCAGGACCCGATCCCGGCCGTGGACCATCCCTTGGTCAATGAAACCGACATTGCGGAACTAAAAAGACGTTTACTGGCCTCCGGCCTGTCCATTTCCGAGCTGGTCACCACGGCTTGGGCCAGTGCCGCTACCTTTAGGGGCTCCGACAAACGCGGGGGTGCCAATGGGGCCCGCTTGCGACTGGCGCCACAAAAGGACTGGGAAGTCAACAACCCCCCACAATTGGCCAAGGTACTGCAGGTACTGGAAGGTATCCAAAGCGAGTTCAACAATGCCCAGCAGGACGGTAAAAAAGTATCCCTGGCGGATCTGATCGTCCTTGGGGGATCGGCAGCCGTGGAACAGGCCGCCAGAAATGGCGGGCACCCCATTGCCGTCCCCTTTACACCGGGACGCGGCGATGCCACTGCCGAACAGACCGATAGGGAGGCCTTTGACGCCCTGGAACCGGCTGCGGACGGGTTCCGTAACTACCTGAACACACAACACGAGGCCTCCGCTGAGTCGCTCTTGGTGGACAGGGCCCAACTGCTGACGCTCACCGCTCCCGAAATGACGGTCTTGGTGGGCGGACTCAGGGTCTTGGGCGCCAATTACGATCGTTCCTCCAACGGTAGGTTTACCACCAAAGAGGATGCCCTAACCAACGATTTCTTCGTAAACCTGTTGGATATGGGGACCACTTGGAAGGCGACCTCCGAAAAAGAGGAATTCTTTGAGGGGCACGACCGTGTTACCGGCCAGCTTAAATGGACCGGTAGCAGGGTGGACCTTATTTTTGGTTCCAACTCCGAACTACGGGCCTTGGCAGAGGTGTACGCATACCAAAACTCCCAAAAGAAGTTTGTGGAACACTTTGTAGCGGCCTGGACCAAAGTAATGGACCTTGATCGATATGATGTGAAGTAACAATTAATTTTGTTTATCGTTCATAAGGTGGCCCGGAAACGGGCCACCTTTTTTTATTGCCCAATTTTACGGCCACATAAAATTGGGCAATGACCCTCCGAATCCGCCAACCGGCGGAGAAGGGGGACCCCGCTGGCGCGGATTTAAGGTTGCAATCCGTGCCTTGTTCCATTTGATAAAAGGCCTAATTTTAGCAACAATGAACTTTATGCCCACTGCCAAGTAGGCTTCTAGAATAGAGCATTGTCCATCTATGCCCATTTTAAATCCGTTTTCAGCCCCTAAGGTGTAGTTTGTCCCATGTATTTTAAAGCTTCTACCAAACCGCGTGAGGGATTGAGGTATTTGTCTGAGCTCCTTTTTGTCCCTTGACAAAAAGAGCGAGTACCGAAATCCCGACCCGACAGGGACACGCCCAGAAAACCACCATTCCTTCTTGCGTTACTGCTTTTCATTTAAAACTTTGTAGATGTCCCCTTATCAGTTTCTCTTTTTGCCCCGCTGGCGCGGATTTAAGGTTGCAATCCGTGCCTGTTCCATTTGATAAAAGGCCTAATTTTAGCAGCATAGAACTTTATGCCCCCCGCCCAAGTAGGCTTAGAGAATGGCGCATGTTCCATCCATCCCCATTTTTAAGCCCATAAGGCATGAAGATTGTCCCTGTAGACTTTCAAAAGGTTTCATCGATCCGCACAAGGGATCGAGGTATTTGTCCGAGCTCCTTTTTGTCCCTTGACAAAAGAGCGAGTACCGAAAGCCCGACCCGTCCGTCCGCTTAGGCGGAAAGGGCACCCCCAAAAATCCCTGTCCATCTTTACTTTAATTGAGCTGTAGTTTGCCCACCCACCGGCGTATCAAATTCGGGTCCAAGACCGACCCTTTTTTTGGCTCAAAAATCACCTCTTTTTTCATCTTAAAAATGGTTAAAATTTAAAAGGGGGCAAAGCCCTATCAAAGCCGTATCAAAGCCGTATCAAAGCCGTACCAAAGTCGGGGCTAAAACGGCCCCTTTTTTAACCCGGAATTCCCTCTATAAGTTCACCTAAGAAAACCCCTGAAAAAACACCCGGAAACCTTGCATCTTTCGACCCTGTGTAGGAGGTCCATGTTCCTATCCTCAAGGGGGCAGGGGTGGGCAATATCAGCAGCTGTGCACGGATACAATTATTCGGTATATTTGTAAGAAAGCACCAACCTTATGAAAACATTTTTATACCTGATCCCAATACTGGCCCTGATCTCCTGTCAGGAAAAAAAAGAAGAACCGCAACCTTCCCACATCGATTTTACGGGAATAACGGACTCCATCAGACCGGGGGACAATTTCTTTATGCACGTCAACAAGATCTGGTACGACAGTATACAGATCGCCGAGGACCAGGTAGGGGTGGGGTCCTATAGCTTTTTGAACATTCCCCAGAAAATACTGCTGCAGAATATTTTGGAGGAGGTTTCTTCCGAGCAGCATGCCAACGGAAGTGTGGAGCAGAAAGTGGGGGATTTTTATGCCTCCGGGATGGATACGGCCCGGATAAACCAACGCGGCCATGAGCCCCTAACACCTTTAATGCAACGAATCGAGGACATTGGCGACCGGCAGGGGGTCATGGATTTCGTGACCCAGGAAATGGAAGCGGGCAATACGTCCCTGATCCAATTATCGGTCTATGCGGACAATAAAAATAGCGGTATCAACATCCTACATGTCGGTCAAGCCGGATTGGGGCTTCCGGACCGGGATTATTACTTTAAAACCGATTCCGTTACCGTGGGGATCCAAAATGCCTATAAAAAATACATCGCCCGGTTATTGGAACTGACGGGGCAGGAAAATGCGGCTGCAAAAGCGGAAACGGTCTATGACCTTGAAAAACGGTTGGCGGAAGTCCACAAAACCCGGATAGAACGGAGGAACGTCCAAGAAAATTACCATAAGTTTTCGGTGGCGGATATGACACGGAAGGAACCCAACATCGACTGGAAAAAAATGCTGGACACCCTGCAATTGCAGGCGGATTCCGTGGATGTACAGCAACCGGCCTACTACCAAAAACTGAACGAACTGTTGGGCACCGTTTCCGTGGCGGACTGGAAAACATACCTGACCGTACATACCATAGACCACTATGCCGACTTTCTGAGCACTCCTTTTGAACAGGCCGTTTTTGAATACAACAAGGTGCTGTACGGACAGTCGCAACAACAGCCCCGTGCCCAATTGATGGTGGCACAGGTGGACCGTCAGTTGGGATTTGCCCTGGGCCAATTATATGTAAAAAGGTATTTTGACGAGGCGGCCAAGCAACGGGTGCTGGACCTGGTGAACAACCTGCAAAAGGCCTTTGAGAACAGGATGGCAAAATTGGACTGGATGAGCGACAGCACCAAGGTAAAAGCCAGGGAAAAACTATATTCCATCACCAAAAAAATAGGGTATCCGGACGTATGGCGGGAATACGACGTTGCCATAAACAGGGACAAGTTCTTTGAAAACGTAGTGGCCCTGCAGCGGAACGATTACCGCTACGAGACCGAACAATTGGGCAAGGCGCCCGACAGGACCATCTGGGGAACGACCCCTTCCACGGTAACGGCCTATTACAGGGCCTCGCTCAACGAGATCGTATTCCCCGCCGGGATCCTACAGTTCCCATATTTTGATCCGGCGGCCGATGATGCCGTTAACTACGGCGGGATCGGCATGGTGATCGGTCATGAGCTGACCCATGCGTTTGACGATAACGGGGCCCAATACGACAAGGATGGCAACCTAAAGAATTGGTGGACGGAACAGGACCTGGTACGGTTCAAGGAAAAGACACAGGAATTGATCGAACGTTACGACAGCTTTACGGTACTGGACAGTGTACATGTTAAAGGTGCCCTTTCCATTGGGGAAAATACGGCGGACAACGGGGGGATCGCCATAGCGTACGATGCCTTTAAAATGACGGAACAGGGACAGGATACCGTGCGGATCAACGGGTATACGCCAGACCAGCGGTTCTTTTTGTCCATTGCCCGAATATGGCGGGTGAAGACCCGGGACGCCTTTATGCGCAACTATGTGAACACCAATTCGCATTCGCCCGCCATTTGGCGCGTAAACGGTCCCTTGATGAACTTTACGCCCTTTTATCAGGCCTTTGATGTACGGCAGGGCGATGAAAATTATCGGCCCCAGGAGGAACGGATCAGGATTTGGTAATGGTGTTGGCCCTCTTTAAAACGGACGGGGGAATCTACAATCTAAGGATCGTACCGCCCGAACCGGTTTTTGGGGAAATCAGCGAAATCAAAAGACGGTTCGAAGCCGTTTTTGGAAAACAGCCCCTTTCCGTCTCAAAACCCCATATTACCTTGGCATCCTTCAAAATGGATCGACAGGATGAGGGCATATTGTTAAATACGTTCAGTCGACTGGAAACCGTTGGAAAATTCCAATTGGAAATACAGGGGTTCGACAATTTTGGAGAAGGCAGCACCGTATTTCTGTTGAAAGTTATTAAGTCCAGGGAGCTGGAAAAAATACAAAGGGACCTTAAAGTTTTATGGACCACAAATCTTCGTAGAAAACCCACAACTTTAACGTTACCGGATAGGCCCCATATCACCATTTCCAAGACCCATGGAAAGGAAATGATGGACAAAAGCCTGGCATTTTTTCGGAAGATGGATTATAAGAGGCGGTTTGAAGTGGCACAGTTGACATTGGTTTCAAGATATGCGGGCGGACGCTGGGATTCCGAACATCAGATCAAACTGGTTTAGGGAGCAGGGGGGATCCTTTTCGCTATTTTGCCGGAAGAAGGATAGGAGGGAAGATCGATTTTTTGAGCCTGTCTGCCCTAGTTCCCTTTTGCCCTTCATGCAATTACACCTTAGCGACTTTGATTTAGCGCTTGATGATCTTAAAAGTGTGCGTGCGTCCCTCCGATAGTACATGTACAAAATACAGTCCGGAAGTGAGCATATCCAAATGAACGGGATCATCTTTTCCGGCGTTCGTTTTTGCGCTTAGGGCGAGCAGCCCGCCAGAGCTATAAATCCTTATTTCCGCCGTTTCAAATTGTCCCGATAAATTAAGTTCTCCCGAGGTCATCGTTGGATAGAGGGCGAGGGTTGGACAGTCTTCCATGAAGTTCCCTGTAGTTTTATCATAACAAGGATCATCTTCATTAACTGGATCATCGGCACCGTCATCACCGGGCATCACGAGTTCCGATATGTGTTGGGACCATACCCCCCAAGCATACGTTCCTGCGAACAATATACCATCCTTAAGAAAAATCTTGTTTGTGTATTTCTCCATGTTATCTCCAAAGCTATACCACGAATCCCTGCCCGCCTTCATGGCAAGTACCCCACTGTTCGTTGCAGCATACACTATATCATCCTGTATAATTATATCATGCACCGAGTTCGTCCCCGAGGTCGTAAATCGGCCCCAATTTTGGCCCATATCCGAACTGATATAAAGCCCATGGGGGGTGGCGGCATATAGCTCTTCGTCCACCAGTTCAATATCGGTTATATAAAAGAACCCATTGGAAATTGAAATATCCGTCCAATTCTCTCCTAGGTCCGTAGAAAAGAATAGCTCACCATTGGCGGTCGCGGAGATGATTTTTTGCCCTTCCATTAAAATGCTGGTATAGGATGTATCCGTATTCAGGCCTATTGCAGGGACCATATTCCAAGTTTCGCCCCTATCGGAGGAAAGGTACATTCCGGTCCCAGCTACGGAGCATGCAAAAATTCCATTGTTGTAGGCGAGGGCATCTGCACTTTTATTTGTCCCTGGATCTAGTATTCTTACCCAATTGGCGCCATTGTTGCCAGAAGAATAGACACCCCCTCCCGTGGCAATATATAACGTATCGCCAACATTGACAATTTCCTTTATATCCATGGCGTTCAATGCATCTATTCCAGTATTGATTTCTGTCCAGGACCCACCGTTATCATCAGATCGGAACAGACCATTTGCGGAAGTTCCCGCAAACAGCTTGTTATCATTCCTGGCAAAGGCAGTGATGTGCTGGGCCTTTATGCCTGCACTGTTGAACGCCCAATTGGCCCCGTCGTCCATGGATTCGTAATTCCCTCTCGTGGAGTTCAGTATAATTTTACCATTCGATACCAGCATATCGTTCAAGCTAATTTTTTCGTTTGGTAATATGGGCCCGTTCCAATTGGTTCCATTATCCTCCGTATAATAATATCCATGTCCGGTAACGGCATAGAATTTATCTTGTTCCCCGGCCATACTTACTATGGTGCTCCCATTTCCAACCGCCGTATGGGACCATGAGGCAAGATTATCATTGGAAGCAAAGAGTTGTCCATCGCTGGCAATATAAAAAATGCCATTATGGACGGTCATCGACCTAATGCCATTGGGGGACAGACCGGGAATATCGATGCGATTCCAAATCCCATTGCTGTTTTCATATTCAAACAATCCGCCTGCAGTTCCTACATATATTTTTGAATTGAAGTGGACAAATGCATTGATCTGTTTTTCGGAAACATTTATACTTTCCATCGCCCAATTTGCCCCATAATCCGAAGAATGGAAGACTTTCTGGTCGAAATTTCCAATAAATACATCCGGACCAAGGGCAAATACGGTCCATACACTTTGCGTATCGATTCCGTTATTGGCGGGCATCCAGCTCATCCCTCCATCCATGGAACGATATAGCCCATAATCATAAAGTGCTGCATAAATGTTACCGCTATCGCTGGCAATATCGTTGACATGTGCTTGATCTGGCAATCCCGTAGTACTGGGCAGCCACGTCAATCCATTATCTTCAGATCTATATATCCCCCCTGCGCCCGAGGATAGGAGCAATACATCGTTAACTTTGATAATACCATTTGTATAACCTCCTTCGGGTCCCGAGGACTGATTCCATTGTGAGTGGGATAAAATAGCAGACAAAAGGCTTCCCAATAAAAGAATTAAAGGTCTTGAACGTGGCATGGTTGATTTTTAGTGGTAAACATACTGGAAAGCTAACGAAAAATGGCTATAGAATAATGATTTAGGCCCACGAATCGACCTATTGCGCTTTTTATCTTTATAATCACATTTTTATGGATGTGAAAATTGTCGTATTTTTTTGGACAAATAGTTTAAAATGATTAATTTGGTGGAAAGGTTAACATATGGCATTTAAAAGATCAGCAGGGAAATCGGAAGAAAAGGGGAAGGCAGCTTATCCAAAAGGGGAGGGGGCCGTTGGAAAAAACCTCTTGGCCGAAGTATCCTATGGGTGGAACGATGATGCCCGGGGCCTTCAATTGGTAACGGCCATCCGCAATGGTATCGATTTTGTCGGTTTTGAGTCGGTAGCTTCCAGAACGCCCCTAAAGGATCAGGATTGGGCCGCTATTTTGGACACCACATTGCGAACGCTCTTACGCTATAAAAAAGACAACAAGACCTTTGCCCCAAAACAGACCGAGAAGATCATTGAGATCCAGCAATTGATGCACTATGGGGAGAAGGTGTTCGGAAGCTTGCATTCCTTCCATTCCTGGTTGCTTATGGAGAATGTGGCCCTGGGCGGAATTGTTCCCAAGGAGCTGTTGGACACGTCCGTAGGATTGGGAATGGTCAAGGACAGTCTGGGCAGGATCGAACATGGGGTTCTGGCATGATCCTGTACCGGATCACCAAGGGCCCGTACAAAAACGACCTTTCCGGAAGCGGGGCGGAACTGTATGGTGGCCGGTGGAACAACAAGGGCACCAAAATGTTGTACACGGCATCATCCATTGCCCTGGCCATGACGGAAGTGGCGGTACACTTGCCCTATGGCCTGCTGCCGACGGACTATTTTGTGGTTTCCATAAGAGTGCCCGAGGGGGAAATGGCCGTGGTTTCCGAAAAGGAACTCGAGGGTACGGGTTGGCAATCGCACCCGCCGTCCCATATCACCCAGGCCATCGGCGACCGATTTGTCGCCCAAAATACCACCTTGATCTTAAAAGTCCCCTCGGTGGTGGTCCCAGGAGATTTCAACTACTTGCTCAATCCACAACACCCATTCTTTTCCGAGGTAGAAATTGTGGAAGTACGGCCGTTTGGTTTTGATGGGCGGTTGTTCGGTAATAGGGGTGAATAGACGGATGAGACGTAGCATGCTACGTCTATACGGAGGGAAGGGCTGGGTCATTTGAAGACCTTGCCTGCCAGCCTCGGCAGGTGCTTTTTGCCTTGAATTTTACCCGAAAATACTGGTAATAAGGACCCTAGAAAATTGTGGATATTTATTCTTGCAATTGCCCATTGCACTTTTTGTAGAAGGGTTATATTTGGCCTCCCTAAAACAAATTACAATGAGTGCGACATGGTACGAATGCAAGGTAAAATATAGAAAGATCAGCGATTCCGGGGTCCTGAAAATGGTCACGGAACCCTATTTGGTGGATGCGGTATCCTATACCGAGGCCGAGACCCGTATTACGGAAGAAATGGCCGCTTATCTGAGCGATAGCGATGAGATCAAGATCACCAATATAAAAGTGGCCAATTTTGCGGAGATCCATCCGTTCGAAAACTCCGATCGTTGGTTCAAATCAAAGGTATCCTTACTTGCCTATGATGAGGAAAGCGGTAAGGAACGCAAGACCAATATGTACCTGTTGGTACAGGCGAACGACGTAAAGGAGGCCTACGACAACACCCTTCATGTGATGAAGGATACGATGGGGGAATATACCGTTCCCGCAATTGCCGAATCGCCGATCATGGATGTATTTCCCTATTTTTCGGGAGAAGAAGGAGATATGGAACGTTTGGAAAAATTCAATGTCCTAAAGGCTTCCGTTCCCAACGTTGCAGTACAAGAGGACGTTTTGGAACTCGCTGACGTCCTGGCCGAGGAAACCCGTAAGGCCCATTAGTACATCCGCCGATATAAATCGCTCTGGCGTTATTATATCAAATAGCGCGAAAAGCGCTATCCGCTCATTTGTTGATCATTATTTCCCATAATGTAAAATCAGCCAAAGCTGATACGTAGATTTGCTATACCTGTTTGTCCCATAATTTATATTATGTAAAATAGAATTTTTGAAAAGCTTTTGGGTCAATAATATATTGCTTCCCCTTTCGCGTCCATTCCTTTTATATGTATTTTTAGCGGGTCATCTAAAAACGACCAACTATGAAAAATTTGATCAGGGCCATCGTGGCGGGAATCGGTGCTAAAAAAATCGGTGGCGGACGCTGTGGCTGTATCGGTACCATCGTCGTATTCATCGTGCTTTACTGGTTGCTGGGCTTTGTGTTCGACATGTTCTAAAATGCATTCTTTAAATTTTTGTGAAATACACTTTTGCGCACTGGCCCTTCCAATTTAATCGGTTAATTTTGCCGGATGCTCCAAAAGAAAACCTCCCAACTGGAATTTATTACCCTAATGGCATCCCTGATGTCCATCGTCGCCTTGGCACTGGATGCCCTGCTGCCGGCCTTGGACATTATCGGAATGGCCATCGGGACCCACAATGCGGTGGACAACCAACTGCTGATCACCATGATCTTTCTGGGACTTGGTGTCGGTCCCCTGGCCTTTGGTCCGCTATCCGATAGCTGGGGGCGCAAACCTGTGGTCTATCTGGGTTTTATCCTCTTTATTGGGGCCAGTTTTGTCTGTATCCATGCCCAAAGCCTTGAGGTCATGGTCATTGGCCGTATCTTTCAGGGGATGGGTCTCTCCGCTCCCCGTACCATCAGCATTGCCATGATCCGGGATTCCTATAGTGGCGACCATATGGCGCGGATCATGTCCTTCGTCACAGTGGTGTTTATCCTGGTACCGGTCATTGCCCCTGCCCTGGGGAAATTTATGCTGGACAGTTACGATTGGCAGTCCATCTTTTATGTGCAGATCTTTTTTAGTGGACTGGTATCGCTATGGTTCTGGCTGCGCCAACCGGAGACCCTCCCTCCCAACGAACGGAACAATTTTACCGCGGCCATCTTTATCAAGGGCTTTAAGGAACTGTTCCGTCACCGTACAACTCTTGTCTTTACACTGATTTCTGGATTTGTCACCGGCTCCTTTATGGTCTACCTGAGCACTTCCCAACAGATATTCGAGCTGCAGTACGACCTAAAGGAAACCTTTCCCTTTATTTTTGCCGGCCTCGCCATCTCCATAGGTTCTGCCACCTTCCTTAACGGAACCTTGGTGCTCCGCTTTGGAATGGAAAAATTGATCACTTATGCCCTGTTTACCTTCTTTGGTATTTCCTTGTTGTATATCCTGCTGTTCTTTAATAGCGAGAATCCTCCCGTGGAGGTCCTTTTGATCTTTTTTGCCATACAGTTCTTTGCCATCGGTTTTCTTTTTGGGAACCTCAGGGCCATGGCCATGCAGCCCATTGGGCATATCGCGGGAATCGGGGCGGCCATTACTGGACTGATATCCACCTTGATGGCAGTGCCGATCAGTACCTTTATCGGCCGCTTTGTCACCCATGAGGTCCTCCCCCTTTTTATCGGTTTTCTGGTGTGCTCTTCCCTTTCACTACTGTTACTTTTCTATATCAAACGCTGGCGGGCCGTACGGGCGTTCAAGACCTTGGAAGTCCAGAAGTAAAACCCTGGGAAAAGAGGAAATGCTCCCGCTGATTTTCGCAGATCTAAAACCGCTGATGTACGCTGATTCTATGGTGGTTCTCCGCGGTAATCCGCGTGAAAAATCTGCGCTATCTGCGGGGAAAGAGGAAAATGCTCCCGCTGATTTTCGCAGATCTAAATCCGCTGATGTACGCTGATCTTATTTATCTGCGGTAATCCGCGTGAAAAATCTGCGTCATCTGCGGGGAAAGAAAATGCTCCCGTTGATTTTCACTGATCTAAATCCGCTGATCTACGCTGAATCCATAATTGCTCTCCGTGGGTCATCTACGTGAAAAATCTGCGTCATCTGCGGGGAAAGAGGAAAATGCTCCCGCTGATGTGCGCTGATGTGGTTGTGCTATTTAATCGTGCTATGTGCGGAAACAATTTCAGAGCTAGTATTTGACCAAAAAAAAGAGGCCCGCACAAGGATGTGGGCCTCTTTTTTACCGGGTCTTCCGATAGGTCTTAATGTGTCTTGATCTTGGCTTTCCTCTTTTTCAACTGTCGCTCCAGATCGTCCACCGCTTCCGCAATGGATGCCTCAAAACTGCCATGGCTCGCCTCCGCAAAAAGACGCGGTCCCGGACTGCTGAGCCGGATACTGCACTTCATTCCGGTATCCGGGGAAGAGGTGTTCTCCGTCTTAAAAAAAATATCCGCACGAATGATAAAATCGTACTTGTCCACCAATTTGTCCACTTTTTTGCCGGCGAAAATCTCAAGACGATCGCTGGCCTTTACGCCGTCATACTCAAAGTTATAATTCATAATGGTCCTATTTTTTTATTAAGGTAAGGGGTGAGAAAAGCATTTACAAATTAATTTATTTAAAGTAAACATAAATTTTTGGATAACAAAACGTTAAACTCTCATTTTACGGGACTTACACCGTTATTTCTTCCTTCTTATTTTGTACCTTAATGGTGTTGCAGCACAATAGACCACAGAACTTAAAATACTTCCCCATGAAATCCATTGAACACGCTCATGATCCTGCCCCTGAAATCACGGACAGGAACAGTTGTGTCATCCGTTTAGAGCGGATGAACAGGGAATTATTGGATATTCGGAAGAAACTGGGCTCTTATACCTGTGAGCCGAAAACGCTGACCTTATTCGAACATTACGAACTCCTAAAAAAAAGGGTGGAGAGCTTACGCCGTATGAACATAGACCTTATACTGGCCCTAAGGGAGCATCGCGAATACCTTTTGCTACATTGGAAAGGTGTACAACAACAGTTCCAAGATTTCCACAACCTGGAAAACGAGGTACAGCGCTATATGGAAGTGGCCCGAAACTGAGGGACTTCAAGATTTACAGTCGGATCCTGAACGCACCAAGACGCAAAGACTTTCGCTTTTTTCATCTCGATGATCAATCCTCTATTTGTGATAACGTTAGCTCCGGTCCGGCAGCCAACTGCTATTTTAATTTTTCACCATATCCTTTAAGGGATCCCTCCGAAGTTGTCGACTTATTGGGATTTTCATCCTTTTCGGTAACCAATACTTCCGACAAACGGTCCGAAAGTGGATTCATATAAATGTCCCTTAATATTTTGCGTTTTTTGCGCTCGGAAATATCCAAGGTATCCAAGATTTCCCGACGTTCCTGTATCTGTTCGAAACGCTCCTCCTTTAAAAGGATCCTCTTATCCACGGGCACCACCATATCGGGCTCAAATTGCTCCATAATGGTGTACTTTTTCACTTTGAAGCTGGGCTTTTTATTTTGTTCCGTGTTCTGCTGGGCAGTGGCGACCGTTCCACATAGGAGCAATACGCCCAGGCCCACTTGCCAAGGGGTGTTCTTTTTCATTTTTATGCATATAGTGTTCCCTTGCAAATTAGGATATTTCACCAAACGACCACCCTTAAAAAGTACCTATCATACTGTTCTCCAACGAATTTATGGGCGTTTTGCCGAAGTTTTCCCCAAATTGGGAATTGCCCTACACAAGCAGCTCCGTTTCCTTCCGAAAATATGTGCTTTCGCATCCATTTTATTTTGGATTTTTATATGGGATACCAGCAAGGATGCTTAGATTTGCTCTTGCTTAAAATGGATTACCTATGTTGATCTGGATTGCTTTTATTGGTCTTATTCTCTTGTTCCTGGCATTAGATCTGGGCGTTTTCAACAAACATGAACATGTCATAAAAACCAAGGAGGCCGCCATCTGGACCACTATTTGGGTGACCGTGGCACTTTCCTTTAGTGGGGTGATCTACTGGTTGTTTTCCGATGGCCTGATCGAAAATCCCACCGGGCTAACGCCCCACAATGCGGTACTGAAGTACGTTACGGGCTATTTGATCGAACTGTCGCTGAGCGTGGACAATGTATTCGTGATCGCCGTGATCTTTTCTTCCTTTAGCATACCTCCCCTATACCAACACAGGGTATTGTTCTGGGGAATCTTGGGAGCTATTGTTTTTAGGGCCATCATGATCGTTTTTGGGGTCGCCCTGATCACCAAGTTCAGCTGGATCATCTACGTGTTCGGGGTCTTCCTTTTATTTACGGCCTATAAAATGCTCCGTTCAGACGATACCAATTTTGATCCCAAGCAGTCCTTTATCTTTAAACAGTTAAAACGTTTTTTTCCCATTTCCACCCAATTCCACGGGCACGATTTCTTTATCAAGAAAATGGGCATTACAGCGGCAACCCCTTTATTTGTGGCCTTGGTGATCATAGAGTTGACGGACATCCTTTTTGCGTTGGACAGTATTCCGGCCATATTGGCCATTACGGCCGATCCCTTTATCGTCTTTAGCTCCAATATTCTGGCCATCCTCGGTCTACGGAGCATGTACTTCCTGATTTCCAGGATGCTGGAAAAGTTCCGTCATATCAATTACAGCTTGGTGGTGATCTTGGCCTTTGTGGGCGTTAAAATGTTGTTATCGCACAACGTTGAGTTCCCCGAATGGCTCTCCCTTGCGGTAATAGCGGTGTCCCTCATCGGAGGTATAGTGGCCTCTGTGCTGACCGCCAAAAAAGATACCGATCCGTTAGATAAAGAACAGTAGAAATCTTGACCTTTTTTAGGAAGCTTTGACTTTGGCGTCTATAATGGCCAGCGCTTCGCGTACCGTTTTCATATGGTCCATATCCTGATTGTCCAACTGTATGTCGAAAGCATCTTCCACATCCAGTACAATGTCCACCAGATTGGCCGAATTGATGTTCAGTTCCTCCAAAAGATGGCTGTCCAGGTTTATATGTTCGGCCGAAACATCTTCCGGAAGGTATAGCTCAATGATTTCCCTAAGTTTTTGGTATCGTTCTTCCATTTCAATTTTCATTATATTCCTTAAATATAACACAGGCGTTTACATCCCCAAAGCCAAAACTGGCCTTCGCCAAAATTTTTGGTCGGTGATCGCTTATTTTTTGGGGGATTTTTTCCGAAGCGACCAGCGCCGCTATTTCCGGATGGAGGTCCCCACAGTTGACATTCCCGAATACCTTTCCGTCCCTAAATTGTAAAATTGCCGCTACGGATTCCATACTCCCGGCGGCGGCAAGGCAATGGCCCATCTGCCCTTTAAAGGAATTGATATAGGGAAAATCCTCGCCTTTCCTTTCCAGGGCCCTGCACCAGTTCTGTATTTCCAGGGAATCCTTTCCAGTGGCGGTAAGGTGGCCGTTGATGGTGTCCACATCCCCTTTTTGGATACCTGCGTTGATCATGGCCCCTTCCAGACAGCGGATGACACCTTCGCTATTGGGGGCGGTCATGCTCCCATCGCCCCGCTGTCCCCCGCTGTTGATGTTTCCGCCCAGTACTTCCGCATAGATACGGGCTCCCCTCGCCCGGGCGCTCTCCAAGGATTCCAGCACCATTGCCCCTGCCCCACTGCCCGGAACAAAACCGGCCGCTGTGGCGCTCATGGGCCTACTGCCGTTTTCGGGATCATGGTTATAGGCCGTGGGCAATATCCGCATGGCATCGAACCCGCCCCACACATAGGGACCACTATCACTGCAGCTTCCCGTCAGTATCTTATGTGCCCTTCCGGACCTTATGCGTTCATAGGCCATTAAAATGCCCTCGGTCCCTGTGGCACAGGCGGAGGAATTGGTGGTGACCTGGTTTCCACATCCCAGGATTCCCGCTAAATATGCACTTATGCCACTGGCCATGGTCTGTAAGACCGAGGTGCTTCCCAACCGCCTTACCCGTCCCTCATCTATCAATTGGATGGCCTCCCGAAACTTATCCACCCCTAAGATACCCGTGCCAAAGATAATGCCACTGTCCCAATGGGCGACTTCCCTTTCAGCGGGATACAGGCCAGCGTCCCTCCATGCATCGGTGCCCGCTATCACCCCGTAAACAAGGCCACTTGAATTGAGCCCACGCTGCTGCAATTCCGTAAAGTATCTATTTACAATATCGGTTGTAAGTAGTGGCCTTCCAGCTATTTGACAGGAAAATTTAAAAGCTTCCAGTTCAGGCTGGAACCGGATGCCGCTCCTGCCCTTGTGCAGGGATTCGGCAAATGCTTCCAAGCCTATCCCATTGGGAGCACAGATTCCCAGACCGGTGACCACTACCCTACTTTCCATCCGTTCCTTTTTTTAACATACCGGCCAGCACCCCTTTACAGATGAGTCGGTCCTCCTGATCGAACATACGTACCTTGCACTTTAATTTTTGAAACCTAAAATAGATTTTTTCGGACACTACCCTTACTTTGGTATCAGGATACACCACCTGAAAAAACTCCATTTCCGAACTGCTCATCCCTATAACTACATTTGAAGTATCACTTTTATCAATCAAATATAAACCTAAGCATACCAGTCCGATCTGTGCGCAACACTCCGTTAACAGCACTCCCGGGGTGACGGGATTTTCCTTAAAGTGCCCCTTGTAAAAATCCATTCCGGCGTTAAAGGTAAATTCCCCCTCCGCCCCATCTTCGTCCACCCGTAGGAGCCGGTCCACAAAGAGGAAGGGCGGCGCATAGGGCAACTGTTTTATTATCGTATCGAAATCCATTCCCATTTTATATTTTAAAGGGTTCCCGTCGGTTCAACGCAAGCTTTCCCCGCCATCTACCTTTATTACGGTCCCGGTGATCCAAGCGGCCTCCGGCCTACTGAGCAGGTACACCACATTGGCCACGTCCTCAGGACGGGTAAGTCGACCGTTGGGGTTCCGTTTCAGCGCATTTTCCCGTAAAACATCACTTCCCGGGATCATTTTAAAGGAAGCGGTATCCGTAATCCCCGCTTGTATGCAATTGGCCTTAATGCCCATAGGGGCAAATTCCAGTGCAATATTTCGTGTAATTGCCTCCAGGGCGGCCTTTGCAGCAGAAACGGCAGCATAGTTCTCCCATGCCCTGCTATTGCCCTCGCTGCTAAAGGATACGATCCTGGCATCCCCATCAAAGAGATCGGCCGAGACCAAGGCCTTGGTCCAGTCGTACAGGCTGATGGCCATCGCATCCAAGGTCAGGTGAAAATCCTGGTTTTGAAGGGATGATCCGTCAAGGTCCGCCATGGGTTTTAAGTTTCCCTTGGCGATGCTATGGACAAGTATTTTTATACGCCCAAAAGGCCCAATTTCACGATAGATTTCCTCTATAACCCCTTTTCTGCGGTCTGGATTGAGGGCGTCCACCGAAAAGGAAACCAACTGTTTTCCGCTTAAAGTGATTTCTTTAAAATCTTTCTCAATCTTTTGGAAATCAATCTTTCGATCACGGTGGACTACAAAAATGTTAAAACCTTCAAAAGCCAGCTTCTTGGCCGTTGCAAGGCCCAGACCGCTACTGCCCCCCAAAATCAGTGCCCATTGCTCCACTTGTTCCATTTTTTTGATGCCCTCAATGGGAATATTCACTTCCATAACTTTCATTATTAGGTCAAACCCCTTCTATTTAGATCATGCGCTACCATTCCAACAATACCCGCTGGGCGGAAAAGCCAGGTCCAAAACTAAGGATGAGCCCCTGCTCCCCTGAAGGGATACTTTTTTCCATAAAGCGTTCCAGGACATAAAGGACGGTGGCACTGCTCATATTGCCGTACAGCCGCAATATTTCCCGGGTATCATCGATCTGTTTGCCCATACTTCCAAAAAGCCCTTCTACCGTCTGTACGATCTTTTTGCCCCCTGGGTGAAAGACCAGATGTTGTACCTGATCCATACTACTGCCATTTCTTTCCAAAAATGGATGTACAATATCCGGAAAATGGGCACTGATCGTTTCGGGAACGGAAGGGTCCAAGATCATTTTAAGTCCCGGATCGGTAAGATGAAACCCCATTAAATGGGTGGAATGGGGAAAATGGTACATTTCCCCCGCCAAAATTTTGGGGCCCACGGCCGTAGGCTCGGAGCTTATGAGCACACAAGCGGCCCCATCGCCGAAAATAGCGGCACTGACCATATTGGCCATGGAAAAATCGTTCAATTGAAAGGTGGCCGTGGGACTCTCCACCGCCACCAATGCCGCCCGCTTCCCGGGGTTGGCCCTTAGGAAATTTAGGGCATAGATCAATCCCGATACACCGGCCGCACAGCCCATTTCGGTCACCGGCAGCCTTACCACATCCTGTCGAAGCCCCAATTCATCGATCAGGTAGGCATCCAAAGAAGGTATCATTATCCCTGTGCAGCTGACCGTAATGATGTAATCCAACGAACGGGCTTCCCACTGTGAACTTATGAGTGCTTTTTGGAGTACGCCAGTGCCAATTTTTTTGACCTCCCGGGCATAAATATCATTTTTATCCTCGAAGGAAGTACTGGTAAAGACCTCCTCCGGGGCCATAATGCTGTACCTCCTATCAACGGCCGCCCCCTCGAAAATTTTAAGGACCTTGCGCCGGAACCGTTCATCCCGTTCTCCCAGCCATGTTTCCACCATTGGAAGTATATCCTTTGTTTCCCTGCTGTACAGGGGCAGTTGCTTACATACTTTTACAATCCTAATTTCGCTCATACAATTGTTAGGGGAATTTTATACGAATCAGCCAAAGGTACCGAAAGGCCCATTTGTACCGTATGGTATGGTGAACAGTGGGAAAAAGCTCGGAAAATGCCTGCAATTCCTTTTTTAGAAATCCGCTTTTTATAGAGATCAACCCGTCCGACCGTCCTATGTCCGTTTTTATAAAAATAAGGCTAAAGAACTTAAAAAGATAATAAGCGGTCCAACTTCTTTGCAGGTCGTTCACCACAACCCCTATTGTTGACAGCTGGATAAAACGTTCCATAAAAACAGGGATTTCCGAATCCGAAAAATGGTGCATGGTAAGCGTGCACAAAAGTATGTCGCATTTTAGTTCCCCGGGCGCTATGGTGAGGATGTTGCGCACCATGTATTCGATCTCGGGATAGGAAAGGGACGCCTTCCGGGCCAGGGCAATTCCCTTGGCACTAAGATCGATTCCCATCAAACGAACGGGAATTCCCTTTATTCTAAAAAGGTCCGCAACGGCCCTGAGCATATATCCGTCCCCACAGCCCATATCCACGATGGTATATTCCCGTTGTGGATTTTCCCTAACCAATCGCAGTATGGCCCTTAGGGTAATCCGGTTTCCGTTCAGCAAACGGTTTACCCGGGTAATGTCCATCAAGACTTTCCTTAGTACGGGTTCCGGCAATTGCGGGTCATCCATGGTTTCGGGGTCCGTATTCCTGTACTTCATTTCATTTACGGGATAAGGGGTTTTCCATGGGTCATCCCGATCAATTTTTGCAATAAAAGTGGTGACCTGGCCACGGTGGCCATCGCAAAGCGGGCGGAAAGTGGATGCAACAATACGGACTGTAGCCTTCTTCCCATATACAACCTTCTTTTAAAATGTGACTTCCATTGCCTTTTGTAGTCGTTTTCCATTCTGGTGCGACCATAACCCTTCTCGTTGAAAAAACGACCGATATGTTCCGAAGCCAATTTGGCGGCATGCACCGCCATGGCCATTCCGTTCCCGCAGAGCGGATGTATCAGTCCGGCCGAATCGCCGCACATGATCATGTGGCCTTCCACTGCTTCCTTTCTTTCAAAGGAAACCTGGGCAATTCCCAGAGGATGATCAAAAAGGGGTTCGGCCGTCTCCAAAAACGACCGGAGATAAGGGTTTTGGGACACCCTTTTCCTGTTGAAATCTTGTATATTGTCAGCCTTTTTAAAACTGCCATAGGAAGTAAGGTAACAGAAATTGATGGCCCCGGTCTCGGTCTTGGAAAGTCCGCCATAACCTCCCTCAAAACAATGGAGCCCCACCTGCTCCCCGCTAAATTTTGGCTGTTTATAGTGTGCCTTTATCGCCAACCAATTTGACTTTTTAAGGACAAAATCCCTTTGCAGATCTTTGTCCAAAGGACTTCTCTTCCCGTAGGCCCCGATAGCCATTGGAGCCCTGTGATGCGCCCCATCGGAGTCTTCCATCACAAATTCCCCGTGGGAAAAGCGAACAGATCGAACCGCCGAAAAAACGAAATCCACCCCCACTTTCTTTGCCTTTGCATACAGGAGGGAATCGAAGGCAAAGCGGCTTATGCCCTTTCCGCCCATGGGCAGTGGCACCTCTACCGACCGTCCCCCTGCATCCGAAAACAATAGCTGCTTTATATCGGGTATTTGCAGATCGTCAAAACATACGCCCAAAGACAATAGGTATGGAAAAACCTCATTGGACACATACTCGCCGCACACCTTGTGATGGGGATAGGCCTGTTTTTCCAATACGAGCACCTGTACGCCCAAAAGCCTTAAATGCAGGGCAGCGGTCAGGCCCGCCAAGCCACCTCCCACTATGATCACCTTGTTCTCCACCATTGTTTCAAGTTAGGTATTAATAAACAAAAATCCCGACATTTCTATCGGGATTCTTTTATTATAGGCTTAACAGAGAATCAAATGGATTACCCTTTTGTCTTTTCGATCGCTTCCTGTTTTAAGGCCTCGTTGGCAACAATGGCAAGTTCCACCCTTCTGTTCTTTGCCCGCCCTTCGGCAGTGGCATTGTCTTCCCTAGGTTGGGCCTCCCCGTACCACTTGGTGGTAAACCTAGCGGACGATAGTCCCTGACCCACCAAATAATCGGTCACCGCTCGGGCCCTTCGCTGGCTCAAACCCATGTTATAATCATCGGCCCCAGCGCTATCGGTATGTCCTTCCACCAATACGTTGGAATCAGGGTATTCTTTAAAAATTCCGGCCAATTTGTCGAGCGTGGTAGCGGATTGTCCCTTTATCTCGAATTTGTTGGTATCGAAATAGACCCCACTGCTCTCGTCGAAGACCACGTTGATGCCTTCGCCGACCCTTGTCACTTCCGCTCCCGGGATTTCCTGTTCGATCTTCTCGGCCTGACGATCCATCCTGTTGCCGATATATCCACCGGCGGCACCGCCCACAACACCACCGATGATGGCGCCCAAGGCCGTGTTGCCCTTGCCTACATTGTTTCCGACGACACCGCCTATGACCGCACCGCCCACAGCCCCGATACCGGCACCCTTTTGGGTATTGTTGGCATTTTTTACGGTGCTGCAGCTTACGATGACCGCTAAGGCCAAAAAGGCCACTGTACTTTTGGATACTAAATTCTTCATCTTTATTTTTTTATGATTTTTTTCAACTCCTAAAACATTGGATAAAAATTATTTACGTGTAAAGTCGTATACGATGGTCACGGGCGACCCGTCTACCGATACATTGGATTTCAAGGTCATGCTGGAAGCGTTCAGACTGGCAATATCCAGTCGATACCCATATCCGCCCGCAATATCCTTGTTGTTGGCATCAATGGCCTTAAACTGTAGCTGGCTACCGCTTCCCATCTCCACTACGGACCAACGGAAATAACGATCACCGCCGGAGCAAAGGCTGCTATTGGCAATGGTATACCTTCCGGTACTATTATTGTCCCTAAAGAACCATTCGCTTCCTTCGAAGCAGATATCCTTGGCATCGTTAAAGAGTACCGACTGAAAGCTGCCTGTATTGTTTTCATAGGAAACATTGTTCAGGCTCCATGTACCGCTAAAAAGGTTTCTTTGGTCCCTGGCCGCTTTGGACACGGAACAAGAACTTGCCAGAAATGCCGTAGCAACGAGCAACATAAAAGTTTTTTTGATTGTCATAACATTTAGAAATTTTGCTTTATATAAAATATACGTAAAAATCTTACAAAACGACCACATCATCCTAATTTTTTTACAGATTAATGATGAAGCGTCCGTAACTATTTAAAACAGGGCCATTGGGCCAAACCTAAGAGGTTGAAAACACAATAATGGTCAGCCCCTAAGATCCTATCGCAATTTCGGATTTTAGCAGGGGACCCATGGACGCAATACGATGGTTTGGTGCCGCAAACGATCAATAGGCCAAGAGATCCTTAAGGGCCTTGGCGAACCTTTCTTTGGGCAGGTAATTGTTTTCCAGTTTTTTAGCGAATGGAATAGGCGTTTCCAGACTTCCCACCCGTTTTACGGGGGCGTCCAGGAACTCAAAACAATTTTCCATCACTAGGGCCGATATATCACTTGCGATGCCCCCAAAAAGACTGTCTTCCTGCAGGATCACCAATTTGCCCGTCTTGCGTACGGAACGATATACCGCCTCCAGATCCAAGGGCTGTAGCGTACGCAGGTCGAGCAGATCGGCACTAACGGAAGGTTCCTTGTCCAAGTTTTCCAGTGCCCAATGCACCCCTGCCCCATAGGTTACAATGCTGATCTGCGTACCTTCCCTTAATAAGGATGCCTTCCCCAAGGGAAGGGTGTAATAGGCATCGGGCACCTCTTGGTACACGCTTCGGTAGAGGGCCTTATGTTCAAAGAAGAGCACGGGGTTGGGATCGTTAATGGCGGTGGCCAACAATCCCTTGGCGTCATAGGGAAAAGCGGGGTACACGACCTTGAGCCCCGGCGTCTTTGTAAACCAGGCCTCATTGGTCTGCGAGTGGAAAGGGCCTGCCCCTACCCCCGCCCCGCAGGGCATACGGATCACCACATCAGCATGCTCGCCCCAACGGTAATGCGATTTTGCCAGGTAGTTGACAATGGGATTGAAGCCAGAGCTCACAAAATCGGCGAACTGCATCTCCACCACTGCCTTCATTTTATTAATGGACAGGCCCATTGCCGCTCCCACAATGGCAGACTCGCAAATAGGCGTATTGCGTACCCGTTCCTTGCCAAAGGCCCCTACGAACCCTTCCGTAATCTTGAATGCCCCTCCATATTCCGCGATATCCTGCCCCATGATCACCAGGTTTTCATGTCGTTCCATGGACTGGCGCAGCCCTTGGGAAACGGCATCGATCAGCCGTATGGAAGAAACCTTATCAGAAGGCGCAATGTCCTGATATATATATTCTTTATATACATCACCTAATTCGGTACTTTCATCCAGTTCGATCTCCAATTCCACATATGCACGTTGTAAATGTTCTTCGATTTCCTGTTGGTAACGTTTTTTGATCTGGGAAATGGCCCCTTCGTTCAACACCCCTTCCGAAAGAAGGAAATCCTCGTAAGTGGTTATGGGATCTTTTTTGGCCCATGCATCCATAAGTTCAAGGGGCACATATTTGGTGCCACTGGCCTCTTCGTGCCCCCGCATACGGAAGGTCTTGAATTCCAGCAAAACCGGGCGCGGCGATCGACGCATTCTTTGGCAAAGGGATAGGACCTTGGAATATACCTCTAGAATATTATTGCCATCCAATTGATGGGCCTCCATCCCATACCCCACTCCCTTATCTACCAAATCCTTGCACTTGTACTGTTCATCGGTAGGTGTGGAAAGTCCGTAACCATTGTTCTCGATACAGAAAAGAACCGGCAAATTCCAAACGGCGGCCACATTTAGGGCTTCGTGAAAATCCCCTTCACTGCTGCCCCCTTCGCCCGTGAAGACCGCTGTCACCATTTTCTCCTTTCGGAGCAGGTGGGCAAGCGCGATTCCGTCCGCTACGCCCAATTGCGGGCCCAAGTGGGATATCATGCCCACAATACGGTACCGTTGGCTCCCAAAATGAAAACTGCGGTCCCTGCCCTTGGTAAAACCACTTGCCTTGCCCTGCCATTGTGCAAAGAGCCGGTACAAAGGAATATCACGGGTAGTGAAAACACCCAGGTTGCGGTGCATGGGCAGTATGTACTCATCTTCGGAGAGGGCCATCGTAACCCCTACGGATATGGCTTCTTGGCCAATTCCACTGAACCATTTTGAAATCTTGCCCTGTCGCAAAAGGATCAACATTTTTTCCTCTATCATCCTAGGAAGCAACATTCGCTCGTACAGTTTTAGTTGAACGGCCCTGCTTGTATTTTCAGTCTTGAACTCCACGCCACATTATTTTATGATCGGTCACGGCTTAAGAAGGATAGCTTGGTCTAGAAAGTCATTTTTTCAAATCGTAACCAATTTCTTCAAAAGTGCGATAAATGTAACAAAAAGAGACCAACAAAATTGAAAGTTTTCATATGGACATTCCCTATTAATTTTAGTAAATTTGATATCAACTATAAAATTTTACAATGGGCGGGATACCAAGTGTTGATCTAAGGGATTTTTTGTCGGAGGATATAAAGCGGCAAGATACCTTTATAAAGGAACTGGGCGGTGCCTTCGAAAATATTGGCTTTGTGGCCCTAAAAGGGCATTTTCTGGACGAAAAACTGGTTGCGGAACTCTATGCCGAGGTAAAGAATTTCTTTGACCTGCCCCAAGAGGTGAAGGACTCCTATGAGATTTCGGGAATAGGGGGCCAGCGTGGTTACACCTCTTTCGGAAAGGAACATGCCAAAGGAAAAAAGGAAGGAGACCTAAAGGAATTCTGGCATTTTGGCCAGTACGTAGTGGACGATCCAGCACTGGAGGAAGAGTATCCGGACAATGTGATCGTAAAGGAACTGCCGAAATTCAACGCAGTTGGCAAAGAAGCCTACAAAATGTTGGAAAAGACGGCCAAATATGTACTACGTGCACTGGCACTCCACCTAGGCCTGGAAGAAACCTATTTTGACGAATACATCAGAAATGGCAACTCCATATTAAGGCCGATACATTACCCCCCGATCAAGACCGAGCCAAAAAATGCCGTCAGGGCAGCGGCCCATGGGGACATCAACCTGATCACGCTTTTGATGGGGGCCCAAGGAAAAGGCCTGCAGGTACAGAACCACAAAGGGGAATGGGTGGACGCCATTGCGGCCCCGGACGAACTTATGATCAATGTGGGCGATATGTTATCGCGCCTTACCAACAACAAATTAAAGTCGACCATACACCAAGTGGTAAACCCCCCTAGGGAACTTTGGGGAAGTTCCCGGTATTCCATACCGTACTTTATGCACCCTGTGGGCGATATGCCATTGAACTGTCTACCACATTGCATCGATGCCAAAAACCCGAAACAATTCGAGGATATTACGGCCGGGGAGTTTCTTCACGAACGATTGATCGAATTGGGACTGATCAAAAAATAATAAATACCAAACCTTTCCGTTAGTGTAACCGAAAGGTTTTTTTCTGAACGGGAGTTCTTTTAAAAAGTTTAACGAGCACATGGACCTGAAGGAACAGTTAAAACAATTATTTCCCGACCATACCCCCGAACCGGAGCATACGGACACTGAGGAAAAAGGCCTCTGGCTACAGGACGAACCATTGATCTGTAAGTACGAAAAGAGAAAGGGGAAGCCGATCACCATCATTGAGGGATATACAGGGGCGGAGGCCGATTTTAAGGCCCTTGCCAAGGAACTGAAGACAAAACTGAGCGTTGGGGGCTCCTTTAAGGACGATGCCATCATCGTTCAGGGCGACTATCGGGACCGGATAATGGACATGTTAAAGGAAAAGGGATTCAAGGTCAAACGTGTAGGCGGTTAATTTCTGTTAATTCCTTTCTTAAATTTTAATATATACCGTACTTTTATAGTCTTTAACTTATCAAATACCTAAACGCAAACGAATGAGTTCCCAACTGCACATAACAAACGGCGATTTTTTTACCGAAAAGTTGCATTCCCTTGATCTTAAGGGCGATGTCATTACTTGGCGGGAAATGCTCTGTGAAGGAAAGACCCTCACCAACGTAGGGAGCGAGACCTTTTGGAAAACGCGGTTTGAATTTTTGAACAGGAACTATAAGGTTTCCAAATCGAGGTTTATAGAACAGACCTTAAAGGAGTACCGAAGCCTTTGCAACCATAAACAGCAGGATAAGATCATCCTTTGGTTCGATTACGATCTTTTCTGCCAAGTAAACATGTTGGCCGTTATCAGTTGGTTGAAGACCAATAGGAGGGATGCCGAAATCTCATTGGTATCCAGCGGCAAGGTGTTGGGCAGCCAAGAAATGAAAGGCCTATCCGAACTGAACAGGGAAGAATTGTTGGGACTTTACGAAAACAGGAAGACCCTTACCCAGGACGATATAGAATATGCGGACTATATTTGGCAACTATATTGTAGCGACAATCCCATCCGATTGGAAAATGTGGCCGATTATAAAAATTATCAGTTCGAGTACCTTGGGGAAGCCATTGCGGCCCATCTAAAAAGGTTCCCGAGCATTCGAAACGGCCTTAATGAAGTGGAAAACCAACTTTTACGTGTCTCCGTTGCCCAGAAACCGAATTCGCGAAAAGAATTGATGGACGCCGTGCTGAAGAACCAAGGAGTCTACGGATTCGGGGATACCCAATACGAGCGGGTAATCACGAAATTAAAACCACTTTTCGCCTCATTTTCGCCCGTTAAATTGACCAAAAACGGATTGGGCATCCTGAACGGGGCCACCAGTTATTATGCCTGTATACAAGAAAACGATGTCTACCTTGGAGGCGCACTTAAATACAACTTCCTTTACAATACCGGTACGGACCGAATCCTAAAATTGTAAAATGACGCTCAGTCCGTCCGAATTTATCCTAAATGGCGATGGGAGCATTTACCATCTGAACCTTTTACCGGACGATCTGGCACAGACCGTTATCACCGTTGGCGACCCGGATCGGGTGCCCGAGGTTTCCAAATATTTCGATACCATTGCCCTTAAAAAAGGAAAACGAGAGTTCCTTACCCATACAGGTACGCTGAACGGAAAAACACTTTCCGTGGTCTCCACCGGAATCGGAACGGACAACGTTGATATTGTCCTGAACGAACTGGATGCCCTTGCGAACATCGATTTTAAGGACAGGACCGTTAAACGGAACACCCGAAGGCTGGATATCATAAGAATAGGAACCTCAGGCGCCATTCACCCGGATATTCCCGTGGATTCCTTTTTGATGAGCGAATACGCCATGGGACTGGACAGTCTGTTACAATTCTATGACAGCGGGCATGTTCAAAATACAGAAATCCAAAAGGCCTTTATGGATCACAGCCAATGGGATACCAAAAAGTCGGCCCCCTATGTGGTCCGTTATAATGATGGGCTGGGCGAAAAACTGGCATCCCCAGTGGTGCAAAAAGGATTTACGGTCACCAATGTTGGATTTTATGGCCCCCAGGGCCGGGTGTTAAGGTTGCCCCTCCAAGACCCCGACCTAAACCAGAAATTGGCCTCTTTCCGGTTCGGACAGCTGAAATTGACCAATCTGGAAATGGAGACTGCGGGAATCTACGGACTTTCACGGCTTTTGGGCCATAGGGCCGTATCCATGAACTGTATTTTGGCCAACAGGAGTACAGGGGAATTCTCTAAACGGCCACAAGAGTCCATTGATGCCCTTATCCAATACACGCTTCAAAAACTTACCGAATAAATGAAAAAAGTATCGATACTGGGAGTACCTGAACATTTTAATTTTCCATGGCAACTTGCCATAGATGAAGGGGCCTTTGAGGAAAGGGGCATCGATCTGGAATGGACAGATGTTCCCGAAGGTACCGGAAAAATGTCCAAGATGCTTGAAAACGGGGAGGCCGATCTGGCCGTTATGCTTACCGAAGGCACCGTAAAAAGTATGGCGGACGGCAATCCCATCAAAATCGTACAGGAATTTATAGTCTCTCCCCTTCTCTGGGGAATACACGTAGGGGCCAAAAGCGGTTTTAAAGAGGTGTCCGAACTTCGGAACGCAACGGTCGCCATCAGTCGCTTTGGCAGTGGCAGCCATTTAATGGCCTTCGTACATGCACGGGAACAGGGTTGGGATACCACAAAACTTAAATTTTTGGTGGTCAACGATATGAAGGGTGCGATAGACGCTTTGGAAAACGGTACCGCCGATTACTTTATGTGGGAACATTTTATGACCAAGCCCTTGGTGGACAATGGCACTTTTAGGAGGTTGGGCGACTGTCCCACGCCCTGGCCCTGTTTTGTGATCGTTGCCCATGAACGTTTTATCAGGGAACAAGCCGGGATTTTGGGACATATCCTTCAAACCATCAATGCCTATACAGAAGAATTCAGGAACATCCCCAGTATCGATAGGACCCTTGCAAATGCCTACGGACAACAATTGGAGGATATACGGAAATGGCTCTCCCTGACCCAGTGGAGCACTTCGCAGATACGTACCGCAACCCTGATGGGAGTACAGCAACGATTAATGGAGCTTGCATTGATCCACGAAATCAGACCAGCACAAGATTTGGTCCATTCCTAATCTTCGTCCCTATAAATATTTCCATCAAAAGGAAAATAACGTTGCATGATCATCAACAAATGTTCATCGGATAGGGGCTTTTGCAGGTATTCCTTGATCATGGGATTGTTGCTTGCCCTGATCAGGTCACGTTCGTCCTCGCTCACGGTGATCATCACGATCACTATGTGCTCTTTCATCTCTTCCGAAAAGCGTTGGGCATATGCATCCAAAAAGCCCCAGCCATCCAAAATGGGCATATTGATGTCCAAGATCAACAAGCAGGGCCCAAAGCTGTCCTCCCCTTTTAGGGTGATGCTCACTTCGTCCAAAAAATCGAGGGCCTCCCTTCCGTTAAGGGCCGTATAGACTTTGGCGTCCAATCCCAATTTACGGATGAAGATTTTATTGAGAAAGATGGAAGCTTCGTCATCATCCACCAACAATACCGAGTTTATTGCAAATTTTTCCAAGTAAAAGGTTCTATAGTAATTAGTAATCCAGGCAAAATTAACCTAAAAATAGTGATATTGTTGTTTAAAATGGCCTCACCACCCCACAATTTCCCTACCGACCGAGGTAAGTAATTTGTTTGTCCCGCTAAAATGTTTGTTCCCAAACCAATATCCCCTATTGGCACTTAAGGGAGATGGATGGCCGGAGGTCAGGATATGATGTTTGGAAGCATCGATCAGGGTCATTTTCTTTTTGGCATAACCGCCCCATAATAGAAAGACCACATCTTTTTTTTCTTGGGATACGGTACCGATCACGGCATCCGTAAAAAGTTCCCAGCCCCTTCCCTGATGGCTTCCCGCTTGGTGCGCCCTTACCGTTAACGTGGCGTTGAGCAATAATACCCCCTGATCTGCCCAGTGCTCCAAGTTGCCGCTGACCGGATACGGTTTGCCAACGTCGGTCTGCAGTTCCTTAAAAATATTGATCAGGGAAGGGGGATGCGGGATACCGTCCTTTACCGAAAAGCAGAGTCCGTTCGCTTGGTCGGGACCATGGTAGGGGTCCTGTCCAAGAATCACCACTTTTAGCTTATCAAAGGGGCAATGGTCGAAGGCCGCAAAGATGTCACTTCCCTTAGGGTAGCAAACATGTTCCGAATACTCCTTTCTTACAAACTCCGTCAACCGTGTGAAATAGGGTTTGGCAAACTCTTTGGACAACTTCCCTTTCCAGCTATCATGAATATGTACGTTCATTTAAAAAGACTTATTTTTGCTGTTCCAAAATTAGGGCTTTCTATTGCTATGGACAATATTCATCATAAAACACTTCAAGATCTGGAATTCCCCACGGTACTGGAGCAACTTTCGCTCAGGTGCACTACCGAGTTGGGGAAGGAGCAGGTACTTACCCTTGTGCCCTTGGGCAGCAAGACCGAAATAACCGGTAGTTTGGGCCGGACTTCCGAATACCTGTCCTCCCACACCAATGGAAACAGGCTCCCGAACCACGGTTTTGATGCGATCGATCCCGAACTGAGGCTCCTTAAAATAGAAAATGCCAGTTTGGAGGTAAGCTCCTTTAAGAAAATAGCCACCATCTGTACCAATGTTACGGACCATATCAAGTTCCTTAAAAAGTTCAAGGACTATTATCCGTTGCTCTTCCGGTCTTCCGAGCTTCTGGAGCCCAATTCCGATATCGTGGAACGGATCGGGATGGTGCTGGACCGGTTCGGGGAAGTAAAGGACAGTGCCTCCGAAAATTTGGGAACCATAAGAAGGGAGATCAATTTTGTAAAGGGCAAGATCAACCAAAGTTTTTCCGCAGCCCTCAACACCTACAACGGACTGGATTATCTGGACGAGATCAGGGAGTCGGTGGTGGACAACAGGCGCGTACTGGCGGTCAAGGCCATGTACCGAAAAAAAATAAAGGGCTCCGTGATGGGCTCCTCCAAGACCGGGAGCATCGTCTATATCGAACCGGAAGCCACACTTACTTACAGCAGGGAGCTTAACAATCTTGAGTTTGATGAAAGCGAGGAGATAAAACGTATACTGAAGTCCCTTACGGAACATATCAGGCCCTATTCGCCGCTATTGCGGACGTATCAGGAATACCTAACTGGAATCGACATCACCGCCGCCAAGGCGAAATATGCGCTGGACATGAACGGGGTGATGCCGATCGTAAACGAGGATAAAAAAATGATCCTCCGGGATGCCTACCATCCCCTACTCTACCTATCCAACAAACGGAAGAACGAAAAGACCCATCCACAGACCATTTCCCTACAGCCCGATAACAGGATCATTGTTATTTCCGGACCCAATGCGGGTGGAAAGAGCATTACCCTAAAGACCATAGGATTGTTACAGTTAATGGTGCAAAGCGGCATGCTGGTCCCAGTGCACGAACGCAGTACCATATGTTTGTTCGAAAATATCCTTACGGATATCGGGGATAACCAGTCCATAGAGAACCACCTTAGCACCTATAGCTATCGGCTCAAGAACATGAACAACTTTTTGCGAAAGTGCAACGATAGCACGCTGTTCCTGATCGATGAGTTCGGCACGGGCAGCGACCCCGAACTGGGCGGTGCTTTGGCCGAATCCTTTTTGGAGGTGTTTTATGAAAGAGGGGCCTATGGGGTGATCACCACCCATTATTCCAATCTAAAGATGCTGGCCAATGAGCTACCCGAGATGACCAATGCCAATATGATGTTCGATTCCAGGACCTTGGAGCCCACATATCAGTTGGTACTGGGACAAGCGGGCAGTTCCTTTACCTTTGAAGTGGCACAAAAGAACGGGATTCCCTATAGTCTGATCAACAAGGCCAAGAAAAAGATAGAACGTGGAAAGGTACGTTTTGATGCCACCATCGCCAAGCTGCAAAAGGAACGCAGCAGGATGGAAAAAACGGGCTCCCAGTTAAGGGAAGAGGAAACCAAGGCACGGGACGAGGCAAAACGTTTGGAAGAACTGAACGTACGTGTAAAATCCAAATTGGAGAACTACCAGGAAATGTACGACCACAATCAGCGTATGATCTATCTTGGCAACAAGGTAAACGATGCCGCGGACAAATACTTTAACGACAAAAAGAAAAGGCCCTTGGTCTCCGAACTGCTCCGTATCGTAGAAACGGAGAACAGCAAGCGAAAAAAGAAGACCCCGAAAGAGGCCAAACAGGAACAGGAAAAAAAGGTCGCGGTAACCCAAGAACTGGAACAAAAATTGGAGGTCGTACGGGAAGAAAAGAAAAAGCGGAAGAAAAAGGCCGTTACCGAGGAAAAGAACAAACCCCGACCCGTACTTAAACTTGGCGACAGGGTACGGATGTTGGAAGGAAAGGCCATTGGCACCATCGATTCGCTGGAAAAAAACAAAGCGACCGTAAATTATGGGCTGTTTACCACACAAATGGCCGTGGACCAATTGGAACTGGTGGAAGCCAAAAAAAACAACTAAATGGAAACACACAAGATCATATTGTTCGATGGGGTCTGCAACCTCTGCAACGGCGCCATACAGTTTGTCATAAAACATGATAAGAAGGATGTTTTTAGATATGCCCCATTACAGGGCGGCGTCGGGGCCGCACTGCTGGCCGAAAGGAACATAGATACCAGCCAGATAGACAGCATCATCCTGATCGAACCGGGCGTTGCCTATTATACCAAGTCCGCTGCTGCCCTGAAAATCGGGCAGGAATTTGGAGGGGCATGGAAAATGCTCGGCCTTTTGGAATGGATCCCCGAAAAAATAAGTAATTTTATCTATGACATCGTGGCCAGAAACCGGTACAAATGGTTTGGCAAAAAAGACGACTGTATGATTCCCACCCCGGAACTGAAGGCCAAATTCCTTTAATATTAGCGGTATATGGACGTAGATAAAATCAAAAGGAGCAAAATGCGGAAAAAGAGGTACGTGGTTCCCGTAATCTTGCTGCTATTGCTCATTGCCCTTAGGATCGCACTTCCCTATATCGTCAAAAAATATGTGAACGACACCTTGGCCGATATCCCCGGTTACTACGGACAGGTGGAGGATATCGACCTATCGTTGATACGGGGCGCCTATGTTATAAAGAACCTTTATCTTAACAAGGTGAACGCCGGATCGGAGGTCCCCTTTCTGGATTTTGAAAAGACCGATATCTCCATCGAGTGGAAATCGCTCTTTAGGGGCAAGATCGTGAGCGAGATCATTATGACCAGGCCCAAGGTCATTTATGTTTTTGAAGACCAACAAAAAGACACGGTGCGGGATGCCGATGGGGAAGATTGGAGCAAGGCCCTGACGGACCTGGTACCCATAGACATCAACACGCTGACCGTTAACGGTGGGAAAGTTGCCTTTGTGCAGTTAACGGCAGACCCCACAGTGGACCTTCACCTGGACCAACTTTCACTTACGGCCACCAATCTCAGAAACGTTGTTTCCAAGGATATGGACCTTCCATCCGAACTGCATGCCAAGGCCGTATCCATCGGCAATGGGAATATGGTCCTGGACGGCAGAATGAACCTGGTACAGCGCATTCCCGATATGGATATGTCCCTTTCCCTTGAAAACAGTCATGCCCCGGCACTGAACGCCTTTACCTCGCACTATGCCGGTATCGACTTTGACGAGGGGGATTTTAGCCTTTACAGTGAGGTTGTCATAGCCGACGGATTTTTAAAGGGCTATATAAAGCCAATATTGAAAGATGCCAAACTTATTGGAAAGGGCGACAAATTCTTGGATGTGCTCTGGGAGGGGTTTGTGGGGTTCTTTAAATTCATTCTCAAAAACCACCGCAACAATACCCTTGCCACCAAGGTACCCTTAGAGGGAGACCTAAATGCGGTACAATCAAAATTATGGCCCACCATCACCAATATCTTTAAAAATGCTTGGATTCAGGCCTTTAAAGGGGTCGTGGATGGTGAAATAGATTATGAGCAGGTAAAAAAGGAAGCACAAACGAATAACTAGCAACCAATCAGCTTTTTATTTTAGGTTCTTCAGTATAAATTCCAGCATCGCATTGGTATTCTTATTTTCGCCAAAAGCAAGGTTTGTATATGAAATGGGAAGTACCAGTCCCAGATCGGAGAGGTGTTCTATACCATGTTCATATTCCATGTTCACTTTTCCCGTGAGCAAGGTGTCCATTGACTTGCCGTCACAATATCTTCCATAGATTTTTTTAAGTCCGCTAAGGTAGAGTCGGTCCTTTGTAAACCCCCCGCCCCTATGGGCCCGTAAGGTGATGGTATAGGCGTCGTTCCTGTTTAGTTTATACTGGCCATGTATCAGATCGAAGGTATCGGAAAAACTGAAACCTTTTATCAAACTGTCCGATGCCAAAACCCTATATGCCAATTCTTTAAGCCTTCTCAGTGTTAATGCGCCGGCCATGTACTCGCTGAAAACCGCCAAGCCTTCCTGTGTCTCCACGTTTTTGGGAAAGCCATTGGAGAATATTTTTAGTGGCTGTGCCATACCATTGTAGGTGGTTACCAAATGCACCCCTATTTCATGGTTGGCGAGCGTAAGCAATTGATTTTTTGAGAACTTTGCATTTCTTTTGATGAGCAAGGTACGGTTACTGTTGCTGACCATGGCATCGGCTGCCAGACTGTTCGAAAATCCAATGTTGAGCGGAAAATCATAGGCCTTTACAAATTCCTCAAAATAAGCGCGGGCCTCCTCGGGACCGTAAAGTGGCTCCGCACCGGGCGCCCCTTGCGCTTCATCTTCCTCAAAGTGCAGTATAAAACGGGCATTCTGAACGTCCTTGTCGGTTGGGGTACCATATACCCGTAAGCAGTTGTAGTAAAATTTTTTGCCAGCCCCTATGGTCTCTATGCACTGGATCATATTGGCATAGTAATAGATAATGTCCTGGTACATTTTCCGGACCACCGTATCTTGCAAGCGTTCCAAGCGCTGCGCAAAGAACAATCGTTGTAGTTTATAGGGATCGAATTTTAACTTGGGGTATTTGAAGACAGGATCCACCGTATACTTGGAAGCAAAAAAGCGCTGTTTTTCCTTTTCTATGTTCAGTGGGTTCACATAGCTCAACAATTCGATACGCTTTACCAATCGGTCCAGGTTCTTGTCCAGTTCCAACAAATCGGGGTGTTCCGCTATGGCCTCGTACGCCTTTTTATTTTCCATTTGAATTTGCATGGTTACCGAACGTTCAGATTATCGTCCCAGTTCTTTATTTTGGGGTCGCCCAATTTTCCTATGGATTTGGCCACCACCATGGATACGGCAGCATCCCCGGTAACATTGACCACCGTTCTGCACATGTCCAAGGGACGGTCCACGGCAAATATCAAGGCCAATCCGGCTTCCGGGATACCCGCTTGTGCAAGTACGATGACCAGCATCACCATGCCCGCTCCTGGAACCGCAGCACTACCGATAGAGGCCAAGGTGGCGGTGACAATGATCCCAAGCTGGGCGGACAGGCTGAGTTCCATACCAAAAGCCTGGGCGATAAAGACCGCAGCAACGGCCTGGTACAGACTGGTACCGTCCATATTGATAGTGGCACCAATGGGCAGTACAAAACTGGTCACTTCCTCATCAACGCCCAAATGCTCCTCTACCCGTTCCATGGTAACGGGAAGGGTGGCAGCACTGGAACTCGTTGAAAAGGCCAATAACTGTGCGGGCGACATTCCCTTCATAAAAAAGGCCGGGGTCCTTTTGGTGACCAGCCAAACAATAAGCATATAAACACCGATCATAAGGGCAAGTCCTATAAGCACCGAAAGTGCGTACCAGCCCAATGCCTTAAAAAGGTCCAAACTGGGCGATTCCACTACCAAGGCCGCCAAAAGGGCGAATACCCCAATGGGGGCCGCCAACATGATCAGATCTATCAGTTTGAGGATGACCTCATTGAACCCATCAAAAAATTTCTTTACCGGAGCGGCCTGCTCCTCGGGAATCAGGATAAGGCCGATCCCAAAAAATATCGCAAAGAAAATGACCTGTAACATATTGCCGTTATCACTGGCCGCCTGGAAGATATTGCTCGGCACTAGATCTTCCAAGGCCTGCAAGGGTCCGGCTTCCCTCTGTTTGGCCGCCTGTGCTATACGGGAATCAGCATCGCCCTTATAGCTTTCCACCATTTCGTTGCGGGTCTGTTCGGTAATGGAGGTTCCCGGCTTGATGATATTTACAACTGCCAGGCCGATGGTGACCGCAATAATGGTGGTAACTATGTAGATACCGATGGTGCGCCCCCCCATCTGGGAAAGTTTGGAGATGTCCTTGAGGTCCGACACCCCTTTGATCAGCGACCCCAAGATCAGTGGGACCGCTATCAACTTTAGGGCGTTGATGAAAATATTGCCAAAAGGCTTGATCCAATCAGATATAAAATCCGGTCCCCATTGAAAACGTACCATTAAAAAAGCGAACAGTACCCCTACCAGCATACCGATAAGAATTTGCCAGTGCAACTCCAATTTCCTCATAAAAAATAAATTTTAAGGGGGTAATATACCATTTTGCGGGGAGAACCGAAAAGGAATGGTTTTTATAATTTAACGTTCCTGTTAAGCAAGGTATGGTCGGCAAGGACCAATGCGGCCATGGCCTCCACGATGGGGACCGCCCTTGGGACCACACAGGGATCGTGGCGGCCCTTGCCCTGGGCCTGAACCATATTGCCCTCCCTATCCAAGGTTTCGTAGGCCTGTATCACCGTAGCGACAGGCTTAAAGGCAATGTTAAAGTAGATGTCCATTCCGTTGCTAATGCCCCCCTGAATGCCGCCGCTGTTGTTGGTCTTGGTGGTACCGTCGGGATTGAACTGGTCATTGTGGACACTTCCCTTCATCTTTACCCCTTCGAACCCGCTTCCATATTCGAACCCCTTGACCGCATTAATGGAAAGCATGGCCTTGCCCAGGTCTGCATGGAGCTTGTCAAAAGCAGGTTCTCCCAGACCGATCGGTACATTTTGTATTACACATGTAATGATGCCGCCGATGGTATCGCCCTCCTTACGGACTTCCTTAATGTGTTCCTCCATTTTTGCCGCCATTCCCGGGTCGGGACAGCGAACAGGGTTGGATTCCACCAACGACAGGTCAAGCTCCGCATACCCTTTTTTTAGCGTGATGCTGCCCACTTGGGAAACATAGGCCGTTATCTTAATTCCGGAAAGGAACTGTTTGGCAATGGCTCCCGCCACCACCCTACTGGCGGTCTCCCTGGCCGAACTGCGGCCACCTCCCCTATAATCGCGAAAGCCATATTTATGGTCGTAAACATAGTCGGCATGGGAAGGCCTATAGGAATCCTTTATATGGGAATAGTCCTGTGATTTTTGATTGGTGTTGTGAATGGCAAAACCTATGGGGGCACCTGTGGTACGACCTTCAAAGATCCCTGAAAAGAACGCGACCGAATCCGGTTCCTTTCGCTGCGTCACAATGGCCGACTGGCCCGGTTTTCTCCGATCTAGCTCCTGTTGGATGGCATCCATATCCAGGGATATGCCCGCCGGGCAGCCATCTATCACTCCCCCGATCGCCACACCGTGCGATTCTCCAAATGTCATCACCTTAAAAAGGGTACCAAAAGTATTGCCTGCCATCCAAATGCTGTTTCGTCAAAGGTAAATCTTCTAAAAGAAATAGAAAAATCCCCCCTCCCTTATATTCTGTCCGTTACCACAATAACACAAATTAATCCAAACTTAACGTTTAGCTAAACAAAAGATGACCTCTTAATGATTTTAAGTTTATACGGAAAGGTTTATTTTGTTTAAAACATATTTCATTGAAAAAGAGAAAAATAGATGTGGCCGTTATCTCCGATGTGCACCTTGGCACCTATGGCTGCCATGCCGACGAACTCATTGCCTATCTAAATAGTATCCAACCCAAAAAATTGATCCTTAACGGGGATATCATCGATATTTGGCAATTTAGCAAACGTTACTTTCCACCCTCGCACCTAAAGGTGCTGAAAAAATTGATCGGAATGGCATCCAATGGCGTGGAGGTCCATTATATTACGGGCAACCACGATGAGATGCTGCGAAAGTTCACCGATACTTCCATGGGCAACTTTAACATCATCAACAAACTTGTACTGGAACTTGACGGTAAAAAGGCATGGTTTTTTCACGGGGATGTCTTCGATGTATCCATACAAAATGCAAAATGGCTCGCAAAATTAGGGGGCTATGGATATGATTTCCTTATTTTACTAAACCGTTTGGTAAACTGGTTCAACGCCAAATTGGGAAAGGAAAAATATTCCCTTTCCAAACGTATCAAAAACAGCGTCAAGAGTGCTATCAAGTACATCAACGATTTTGAAAGGACCGCAGCCGAACTGGCCATGGAAAATGGATATGACTACGTTATATGCGGGCATATCCACCAACCAAAAAAGGAGGTATACGAAAGTAAAAACGGTAGCTGCACCTATCTAAATTCAGGGGATTGGGTAGAAAACCTTACGGCATTGGAATACTCCTTTAAACGATGGAAGATCTACCATTACAGTCATGACAAGCTTTCGCCATTTTTCGCTGACGAGGACCTAAAGGAGATGGATATCCATGACCTGATCGCCTCCATTATCAAGGAAATCCCCAAACCGCCCGCAACCCCTGAAAAAAATCAAGAATCAATCGATTAATGCTTCCTTAAAGATGGTGATCGGATGCAGCGCCTTCCTTTTGGTGCCGTCGAATATCTGGTGCCTGCAGCTGGTACCGTTGGCCGCAATGATCGTTTCCCCGTCCGCCTTCCTGACCGCAGGGAACAGCTTCAGTTCCCCGATCTGCATGCTCACCCCATAGTGTTCCTCCTCATACCCAAAAGACCCTGCCATTCCACAACAACCTGAACTGATAAGGGTTACGGAATAGTGTTCCGGCAAGTTCAACATATCGAAGGTAACTTTTTGGTCGGAAAGGGACTTTTGATGGCAATGCACATGTATCTTGACCGTTTTTTTCTCTTTTGTAAACTGTTCCGGACGCAGTTCCCCCTTTTTGATCTGCATCGCAAAAAATTCCTCTATCAGGAACGAATTGGCCGCAATGCCGTCCACAAGGGCCTTGTCGGCACCAAAGCGTTTGTATTCGTCCCTAAAAGTAAGGATCGCGGAAGGCTCCAGTCCCACGACGGGAATTCCCAGATCCGCAAATTCCCCCAGTTTTTGTATGTTCTCCAATGCCAGGGACTTCGCCTGTTTGAGAAAACCTTTGGAAAGAAAAGTACGGCCACTTTCGGCATAGTAGAGCGATACTTCATATCCTAGTCGACACAGTACTTCTATGGCGTCCTTCCCCAGTTCCACATCAAGGTACTTGGTAAACTCATCTATATAGAGCACCACTTTTCCCTTGGTGCTTGTCCGTCCCGCCCGTTGCCTTGAAAGGAATTCGTCAAAATCTACCTTATATACTTTGGGCAAACTTCTTTCAGGGGAGACCCCGGCCACTTTTTTGAGCCATTTGCCCAAGAATTGCGATTCGTATACGGTATTGGTAAGCCCGGGCATCCAACTACCCAGTTTATTGAGACCGGTATTGTACGCAAACAATTTGCTCCGTAACGGATATCCGTTCGCTTCCTGGTACTGGTACAGGAACTCCGCCTTTAAAGTGGCTATGTCCACATTACTTGGACATTCGCTGGAACAGGCCTTACAGCTAAGACATAGGTCGAACACCTCCTTGAGCTCCTTTTTATCGAAACGGTTGGGCTTGGAAGGATCTGTAAGGAACTCCCTTAGGGCATTGGCCCGTCCGCGGGTAGTATCCTTTTCATTTTTGGTGGCATGGTAACTGGGGCACATGGCCCCGGCCATATGGTGGGTCTTTCTGCAATCGCCACTGCCATTGCATTTTTCAGCGGCCTTTAGTATCCCTTCACTGTCCGAAAAATCCATTAGGGTGTCCACTTGGGGTTCCCGTCTGTCCACTTCGTACCGTAACGATCGGTCCATAGGATAGGCATCCACAATTTTTCCCGGATTAAAGATCCCCTTTGGGTCGAAATAGGATTTGACCCTTTTCAGCAGTTGATAATTGGGATCTCCGATCATTAAGGGGATAAATTCGGCCCTCACGATTCCATCGCCATGTTCCCCACTAAAGGAACCCCTATATTTTTTGGTAAGTTTTGCCACTTCGGTGGTAATGGAGCGGAACAGCACTACATCTTCCGCTTTTTTCAGGTTCAATATGGGCCTGAGGTGCAATTCTCCCGCCCCGGCATGGGCATAGTATACCGCTTCCTGTCCGTATGATTTCATGATCGCCGAGAATTCCGCTATAAAATCCTTTAGGTCTTCCACGGCAACGGCCGTATCCTCTATACAGGCCACGGCCTTACGATCGCCTATCATGTTGCCCAAGAGTCCCAAGCCCGCTTTGCGCAGTTCCACGGCCTTGTTGATGTCTCCATTGTGTAAAATGGGATTGGCATAACTAAGTCCCGATAATTGGATGGTTTCCAATAGTGCCGCCAATTGCAGGTCCAGATCTTCCACTGTCTCCGAACGCACCTCCAGCATAAGCAGGGCCGCGGGATCACCTTCCACAAAGAACCTATTGACCAGTTGCGCCCTATTGTTCTTGGTACAATCCAGAATTACCCTGTCCATCATTTCACAGGTATGCAGATTATGTGACATGACAGGGGCCACATCGGACAGGCAGTCCTCCAAGCTGGCGTAATGGGTCACCACCATAGCGGAAAGCTTGGGCGGAAGAAGATCTAGTTGTAAGGTTATTTCGGTCGTAAACGCAAGGGTCCCCTCGCTGCCGCTCAGCAACTGGCAGAGATTGATATCGTCCTGTACGGTTTCCATAAATATGGTATTGTTCAGAAGGGAATCCACGGCATAGCCGGTATTTCTGCGGTGGATGGACGGTTTTGGAAATTCGTCCCATATGCGCTGTTGGGTCTCCTTGTCGGACAGTTCCCTATAAAGGTTTTTATAGATGTGGCCTTCCAAGGAAGCAAGTTCCATTTTTTTTAGGAAGTCGCTCTTGGAAAGTGTCCCGAACCCTACCCGACTACCATCGGAAAGTATGGCCTTTACGGCCACCACCTTATCACGGGTGGTACCATATTGTATGGAGGTGGTACCAGAGGAATTATTGCCTACCATACCCCCTATCATGCACCTGTTGGAAGTGGAGGTATTGGGGCCAAAAAAGAGACCGTGGGGCGCCAGAAAGAGGTTGAGCTCGTCCCGGATCACCCCTGGCTGCACCGTGACCTGCCTTTTTTCCAGATCTAAGTCGAGGATCTTGGTAAAGTGCCTGGAAACATCCACCACGATCCCATCGCCAACACATTGTCCCGCCAAGGAGGTCCCCGCGGTCCGTGGAATGATCCCTATACTGTTCCCCGAGGCGAACCGAATTATTTCTTCAATATCGCTTTCCGATTTTGGAAAGGCTACTGCCAAGGGCATTTTTCTATAAACTGAGGCATCCGTGGCGTACAATGTTGTGGAAAGCGCGTCCATTTTAAGGGTGCCTTCCAAACTGTTTTGCAGTTTTAAGAGCAGATTTTTATCCACCTATACACAATTTTTGGTTGCTAAATTAAGTTTTTATTAACGGATCACCACAAATATTGACCTATTTTTGGCAATTAAACCTTAAAATGAAACTTATGAAAATTTTCAAAGTATTTGCAATTATGATGTGTTTTGCATCAATGTCATTGAGTGCCCAAGAAATTTCAGACCATGCTTTAGGACTTCGTTTAGGGGATAGTGATGGTTTTGGAGCGGAAATATCATATCAAAAATCCTTGTCCACCAACAACAGGCTTGAGTTGGACCTTGGTTGGAGGGACAGTAGAAACTACGATGCTTTTAAATTGGCCGCCATCTACCAATGGGTACGTCCGATCGAAGGAGGTTTTAATTGGTACTACGGTGTTGGTGGCGGTTTGGGCAGCGTTGATTTCAGCAACAACGATTATGATGGAGGCTTGTTCGTATTTGCGGCGGGAGATATAGGGATCGAATACAATTTTGACATTCCGTTATTGCTTTCCCTGGATTTCAGGCCCGAAGTTGGAGTTGCCGGTTATGACGATTTTTCCGATAATTTTGATTTTGACATTGCGCTTGGCATCCGTTACCAATTCTAACGCTGGCTTGCAAAGAAGTTCAAGGCGAGCTTCAATAATGAACAAAAACCCTTGCTGTCCCCGGGGACCACAAGGGTTTTTTTATACCCATAATTATAATTACCTTTGGCACTTAAAAACAGTGATAAATGAAAAAAATTATAGGAGCCCTATGTGCGGTATTGGTACTGGCGGCATGTAACAAGACCCCAGATGGTTTTACCATTAACGGGACCGTTGAAGGGGAAGTGGCCAATGGCACCAAAATATTCCTGCGGACTACGGATTCGACAAACCAATTGGTGGAAGTGGATACCACAACAATTGAAAATGGTAAGTTTTCCTTTACCGGGGAGGCATCGTTGCCCACAATACATTATCTATTCATAGACCAGCTTAGGGGCAACACCCCCATCATCCTTGAAGAGGGGGAAATACAGGTGGCCGCCCATAAGGACAGCCTAAATTTTGCCAAGATAGAGGGCACCAAACAGAATGACCTTTTCGCCAAATTCCTAGACGACTCCAGGGCGCTTTCCAAAAGGGCAATGGGAATCAACGACGATATGCGAAATGCCAGTGCCAAGAACGACACCGTGGCCATGGCCTCCCTCCGGGACGAATATTTTGAACTTCAGGAAGAGGCGAAAAACTTTGAGCTGGAGTATGTCCGTAAAAATCCGGATGCCCTTATATCGGTCTTGATACTGGACAAGGTACTTAGCACAAAGGCCCTGCCTGAAGCGGAGGTAAAATCGCTCTACGATGCGCTAAGCCCTGAAATGAAGGAAACACAACCTGCAAAGAACATCAGTGAAAAATTGTCAAAGGCCGAAACTACCTCTATAGGTAGCAAGGCCCCCAATTTCTCGGCCCCTACCCCTTCGGGAGGGGAGCTGGCCCTGAACGATGTTCTGGGCAAAGTGACCATTATCGATTTTTGGGCCGCTTGGTGCAAACCTTGTAGGGCCGAAAATCCCAATGTGGTGAACGTTTACAATAAATACCATGACAAAGGGTTGAACATCATAGGGGTTTCCTTGGATAGGAAAGCTGAGGATTGGAAAAAGGCCATAGAAGATGATGGGCTCGTCTGGAACCATGTTTCCAATGTTGATTATTTTGACGAAATCGCTAAAATGTACAACGTGCAAGCCATTCCCGCAACCTTTATCCTGGATGCCAACGGTACCATTATCGCCAAAGACCTTCGGGGACCGGCCCTTGAGGAAAAAATTGCCGAACTTCTGCAGTAATCAATTGGCAATTTAAATTTCCGACCTTCTTCTCCCCTATCACTTCTTTGACTATATCTTACCCAGCTTTCCCAGCACGAACAGGATAATTATGGGGATGGCCAGCAAGATCACCATTAGGGTCTCCGAGAACAGGAGGCTCGGCATCAATATCAAGGTAGTTACGTACCCACCAATGGCGCCGCCAAAATGTGCCGTGTGCCCTATGTTTCCCAATCTGCTCTTCATCCCATAAATGGAATACAGCAAATAAGCTATGCCCAATATATATGCCGGAAGCGGAATCGGGATGAACATAAAACCCAGCCGCATATCGGGCTGAAGCAGAATTGCAGCGTATAGGATACCTGTTACGGCCCCACTGGCCCCCACCGCACTGTAATAGGGTTCGTTTTTATGGAAGAACAGTGCCAATAGGCTGCCCGCGGCCAAACTCACCAAATAGATCAAGAGAAATTTTGAGGCACCGAACCATCCGATCACCACGTTGGCAAAAAAATACAGGGTGAACATATTAAAGAACAGGTGGGAAATATCAACATGCAAAAATCCCGACGTCAACATCCGATCTTTTTGTCCGCCCTGAATGGCCCCGATACTGAATTTATAACGTTCAAAAAATCCGATGTCGTTGAACCCCTTTATGGAAACCAATATGTTGGCGGCGATAATGGCAATGGTAGCTAGGTGCAAATTCATTGAATACCTTGGTTTGATTTCAAATATAGCTATATTTGTCCAGACTTTTTTTGCATGCAGCTACTTGTTTATATCTTGGCATACCCTTTTTTGATTTGTATCGCCTACCTGCCCTTTAGACTTTTTTATCTTTTTTCCGACCTTGTGTACGTGCTTGTCTATTATGTTGTGGGGTATCGGAAAAAGGTGGTGCTGCAAAACCTTGAACTCACCTTTCCCGGAAAGGATCGACCGGAACTTCTCAGGATCAGAAAGGATTTTTACCACCATCTGTGCGATATGTTCCTGGAGATGGTCAAGACCATGGCACTCTCAAAGGCAAATTTGGAAAAAAGGTTCCGTATCGAAAACATGGAACTGTTGCGAAATCTGGAGGACAAAAAAACCGTTTTGGTACTATGCTCACACTATGCCAATTGGGAATGGAACGTGAGCATAAACAATTATATAGACACCAAAGGCTACGCAGTTTACCAGAAAATAGGGAACAAGTATTTTGACCGACTGATCAAAAAAATACGTTCCAGATGGAATACCGTTCCGATACAACAGAAGGATACGGTAAAGACCATAATCAGAAACGAGCAGCAGGGTATCAGAGGGGTTTTTGGAATGGTGAGCGACCAATCGCCCATGGTATCCAAGGCGCAGTATTGGAGCGATTTTATGGGCATTAGGGTTCCCATCTTCAACGGTGCGGAGGTCATAGCGAGAAAGTTGGACCTCTCCGTAGTCTTTTTGCGGGTTTCCAAAGTAAAACGTGGGCATTACCGGGCAGAATTCATCCCGATCGCGGCGTCGGCCAAAAACACCTCCCCGAACGAAATCACCGAAAAATTTTTACGGGAGACCGAAAAACAGATACGCCAACAGCCGGCACACTACCTTTGGACCCATAAAAGGTGGAAACACAGGGGTAAAATGCCCGCCAAATTTTTACGCGATAAAAATTGATCCTTTAGGTGAAGGTGGCATTAAAATACCCAACACTTGCGAACATCCGCTTTCTCAACTAATATGTACCACGCTCACTTGTTAGGGACAAACCGCCTTCCATCGCAAAAAGATCATACAATATTGGCCAGTTCCTTAATTTCCGAAATTATCCTGTCCGCGAGGGAATCGGCTTGTTGTTGACCCTTCGCTTCCGTGTATATTCTGATGATGGGCTCAGTGTTGGATTTTCTAAGGTGCACCCAATTTTCGGGAAAATCGATCTTTACCCCATCTATGGTGCTCAGTTGTTCCCCTTTGTACTTTTCCCCCATTCCCTTTAAAATGGCATCCACATCCAAATCGGGGGTCAATTCAATTTTTTTCTTGCCCATAAAATAGTTTGGGTAACTGTCCCGAAGTTCCTGTACGGTGCCGCCCCGTTCCGCCATCAGCATAAGAAAAAGGGCGGTGCCCACAAGGGAATCCCTTCCATAATGGCTTTCTGGATAGATGATGCCACCATTGCCCTCTCCCCCGATGATGGCCTTGGTCTCCTTCATCTTGGCGACCACGTTTACCTCCCCTACCGCTGCGGCCGTATAACTGCATCCGTGTTTTTCCGCGATGTCCCTTAATGCCCGCGAAGAGGAAAGATTGGAAACGGTACTTCCTGGGGTTTTCCCCAATACATAATCGGCGCAGGCCACCAAGGTGTATTCTTCCCCGAACATTTCGCCCGTATTGCTTATAAAGGCCAACCGGTCCACATCTGGATCGACCACGATCCCAAAATCGGCCCCCTCTGCCACCACTAGGGCACATATATCCCCCAGGTGTTCCTTTAGCGGTTCCGGGTTATGTGGAAAATGGCCGGTAGGTTCACAGTACAGCTTAACCACTTCCACCCCCAGTTCCTTTAACAAGGCCGGAATGGCAATTCCACCAGTGGAATTGACACCGTCCACTACCACTTTAAATTTGGCCGCTTTAATGGTATCCTTGTCCACCAAGGGCAGGTTCAGGACTTCGTCAATATGAATATCGATATAGGAATCGTTACGGCTGACAGTGCCGAGACCATCCACTTCCACAAATTCAAATTCCTCCCTTTCGGCAATTCCGAGTATTTTTTCTCCCTCGGCGGCATTTAGGAACTCGCCCTTTTCATTGAGCAACTTCAATGCGTTCCATTGTTTTGGGTTATGGCTTGCCGTTAGGATAATGCCCCCATCCGCTTTTTCCATCGGTACGGCCAATTCCACGGTCGGGGTAGTTGAAAGGTCCAGATCGATCACATCTATGCCCAATCCCACCAAAGTGGAAACCACCAAATTTTGGATCATGGCACCGGACAATCGAGCATCCCTACCGATGACCACCGTTACTTTTTCCTTGGCTGCGTGTTCTTTCAGCCAAATCCCATAGGCGGCCGCAAATTTTACCGCATCCAAGGGGGTAAGGTTGTCACCTGGCTTCCCTCCTATTGTTCCCCGTATTCCCGATATGGATTTTATCAAAGTCATAAGTCTAATTAAAAAATTTTTACAAATATACACCTCTACGGGATATTCTTAGAAGTGTAATTTGTAAATTCAGCCCTTGGTCACCTGAAAGCGCTCCATGAATTATTTGGCACATATATATCTCTCCTTCGGAAAAGAGGAAGTCACCATAGGGAATTTTATTGCGGACGGCATTAAGGGCAACAAGTACGGCCATTTGCCCAAGGAGGTTCAGAAAGGTATCTTCTTGCACCGGTCCATAGACACCTTTACCGACGCACATCCCATTGTACGACAGAGCACCAAAAGGCTCCACCCCAACTATAGTCATTATAGCGGGGTGATCGTCGATATTTTCTACGATCATTTCCTGGCCAAAAACTGGGAACGTTACAGCGTTGTGCCCTTGGTGGAGTTTGCGGACAGTTTTTATACCCTTGTGGGGGAACACCATCCGATCCTGCCCGAGAGGATAAAACGGATGATGCCATTTATGGTGCAGGATAACTGGTTGGTGGGCTATGCAAGCTTGGAAGGTATCTCCAATGTGCTGCGGGGCATGGATCGAAGAACCAAATATAAATCGAAAATGGGACTGGCCATTGCGGAACTACAGGAACATTACGATGCGTTTGAGGCGGAATTTTCCGACTTTTTTGATGACCTGGTGCCGTTTGCCCAACAAAAACTATTCACATTATGAAAATTACATGCCTTTTAGCTGTCCTGATCCTGTTCATCAACTGCAAGAGTTCCCGCACCATCGAACAAATAGGTCTGGTCACCGACTCCGCCATGGTTGTTTCCGCCCGTGAGGAAGCTTCGGCTATCGGCACGGAAATCTTGGCCATGGGGGGAAATGCCTTCGATGCCATGGTGGCTACCGAAATGGCGCTGGCAGTGGCCTATCCCTTTGCCGGTAACCTAGGTGGTGGCGGCTTTATGGTCTATAGGTTGAAGGATGGGACGACCGGCACCTTGGATTACAGGGAAAAGGCCCCTTTGGCCGCACATAGGGATATGTATCTTGATTCCCTGGGAACGGTGATCCCAAATAAAAGTACCGTTGGGGCGACCGCTGTGGGCATTCCCGGAACGGTTGCGGGCATCCTAGCGGTACACCGGAAATTCGGTTATCTTCCCTTGGAAAAAATATTCGCACCGGTGATCGCCCTGGCCAGAAAGGGGGTGGTGGTAACCCGAAACCAAGCCCAGCGCTTGTCCGGTCAGCGAGAGAATTTTATAGCCGTCAATGGAGAGGACACTTTTTTTGCGCAACCTTTTAAGGAAGGGGACACCATTAAATATTTGGCCCTGGCCAACACCATGGAAAAGATTGCCCAGTTTGGCAGGGATGGATTTTATACGGGAGAAACTGCCCAAAAATTGACCAACTTCATACAGGAAAAAGGAGGTTATATTACCTTGGAAGACCTTGAAGGCTATGAGGCCGTATGGCGGGACCCCGTTATCTTTGCTTATAGGGACCTAAAGATCATTTCCATGGGACCGCCCAGTAGCGGGGGAATTACCCTGAACCAGATGTTCAAAATGATGGAACCCTATCCCCAATCCCGATACGGGCACAATTCCCTTAAAACGGTACAACTTTTTACCGAAGCCGCCCGACGTGCCTATGCCGACAGGAACCATTACTTGGGAGATCCCGATTTTGTGTCCATTCCAACGGAAACCCTCACGGATCCCGAATATTTAAAAGGACGGATGGCCGATTTTTCATTTAAAAAGGCCACTAAATCCGCCGACCTACAGAGGGGAAATGTGGAATTGGTGGAAAGTATGGAGACCACCCACTACTCCATTGTGGACCAAGAGGGAAATGCAGTATCGGTCACGACTACGTTGAACGGGGCCTATGGCTCCAAATTGTACAGTGATGAACTGGGTTTCTTCCTAAATAACGAAATGGACGATTTTAGCTCCAAAGCAGGGGTACCCAACATGTTCGGTCTTATCGGGGCCGAGGCCAACAGTATCGCCCCGGGAAAGCGGATGCTCAGCAGTATGACCCCCACCATTGTAGAAAAGGACGGTAAATTATGGATGGTCGTGGGCACTCCTGGCGGTTCCACCATTATCACCGCCGTGGCACAGACCATTTTAAATACCTATGAGTTCGGAATGGGCATGCAAGAAGCCGTAAACGCTCCACGTTTCCACCATCAATGGTTACCGGACCTTGTGATTTTTGAAACCTTGGGCTTTTCCGATAAATTAAAGACCAGGCTGAATAAAAAAGGATATATCCTCAGTGAAAACCCGACCCCCATCATCGGGAAAGTAGACGCTATCCGGATACTGTCCAACGGAAAACTGGAGGGAGGAGCGGACAAACGAGGGGACGACAAGGCCGTTGGATTTTAAAAACAACCTTCATTATGATTCGAAAGATCTTAAAGATCATCGGCGTATTTGTCATTGCATTGATCGTGGTGGCAGTAGCACTATTCCTATATTATAATGAGCCTTTGCCAACACCTCTAAAGGCTTCCGAAGAAAGGGCAGACGTTTTGGCACATAAAATGCTTGAAGCGATAGAGTACGGAAAGTACCAAGATACCCGGTATTTGGACTGGAGTTTCCAAAATGGGAAAAACTTTTATCATTGGGATCGGAAAGTGGGAAAGGTAAGGGTAAGATTCAAGGGCAAAACCGTACACTTGAACTTGGTAAGACCGGAAGAAAGCACGGTGTCGGAGGGTGAAAAAATAGTGCAGGGGGATAAACGGGAACGATCGATACAGCAGGCGATGAAAAACTTCCATAACGATTCTTTTTGGGTGGTAGCGCCCTTTAAAATTTTTGATAGCGGAACAAAAAGGCAACTTGTGTACCTTGCGGATGGCAACACAGGGCTTTTGGTAATCTATACCTCTGGGGGCAGTACCCCTGGGGATTCCTATTTATGGAAGCTAGGGCCCGATGGAACTCCCTTAAGTTTTAAAATGTGGGTATCGATCCTTCCCATTGGTGGACTTGAAGTTGGCTGGACGGACTGGAGGAAATATCAAAGCGGTGCATTCCTTTCCAAAAAACGTACGTTGGGACCCATAGAACTGGAAATCGGGAATTTAAAGGCGTATAATTAAACGGGGCTTAAACCGTTACTTTACACTGAATACCCCATTCTGCGGTAATCTGCGGGGAAAATCTGCGTCCATCTGCGGGGAAAGAAGAAGTCCCGCTGATCTTTGCTGTTCTAAAACCGCCGATTGTCGCTAATTTCAATAGTCTGCGGTAATCTGCGGGGAAAATCTGCGTCCATCTGCGGGGAAAGAAGAAGTCCCGCTGATCTGCGCAAATCTTTAAAACGCTGTTTTGTGGACCTTTGTGATGTGGGATTCTCCTGGGAAAAACTTAATTTTTAACGGAGCGGAGCTGGCTCTTGAGTTCTTCCATTGATTCCTGTAACTGCCGCAATAGGCCCGTTTCGGTCGTGGCATCCACCCCAAAGGTTATTTTACTGTTCACCTGCCACAGTTCCTTGATCTCATCCAATCTTACCTCATAGGCAGGGTATATTTCATTGAGGGAAATTAGGGAGAGATGCGATCCATTGGGGGATTTTTCCAATTTTTTCACCAATACCGCATCATGCAGTACCACCACATACATTTTATTGGCACTTATATCATCGATATGTTCCACCGCTTTGGCAAGGACCCACTCCCCAGGCCTTAGGTTTGGCATCATACTGTCGCCCTCCACTTGAAACCCCCTGTAGGTGGCGTTTCTAAATTCGGGCAAGGGAATGTCAAAGGCCGGTAATTGTCGGTACCAACTCGTGTCCTGAATGTTCTGGGGGTATCCAGCAGCCGCCTTGGCGTTCACCAATACCATGTTCTCGGACCCTTCGGCATCCACCGTTACCACTTTAGGGATCACGCTATGGTTCGAGGGAGAGAGGTATTGTTGGGCGCTTTCCCCAAAAAGCCAAAGGGGATTGATCTTGAACTGTTTCAACAATTCTGCCACCACTTTGCCCGAAAGCTTGGTACGGCCCCGTTCGATATCGGCGGTGGTATTGGAAATCCCGAGAAGTTTTGCAAATTCGGATTGGGTAAGGCCCAACTCCCTTCTCACATCGGTAAATCGCTTGACCTCGATCAATAGTTCATTTTCCATTCCCAAATATACACATTTTGGAATATATCCAAAAAAATATTGGATTATTTCCATAATTAGGAAATATTCCATATTTTTGGAATAATTACTAGTCAGCTATGTCGTTCGAACGTATAAAAGAAAAATTGAACATCCTTGCGGATGCCGCCAAATACGATGTTTCCTGTTCCAGTAGCGGGAGCCATCGCCAGAACACCAAAAAGGGGTTGGGCAACAGTACCGGAATGGGTATCTGCCATACCTATACGGAAGACGGACGTTGTGTTTCCCTGTTAAAAATATTATTGACCAATCACTGTATCTATGATTGTGCCTATTGCGTCACCCGAAAGGGAAACGATATTAAGCGGGCCGCCTTTCAGGTACAGGAAGTGGTGGACCTTACCCTTAACTTTTATAGAAGGAACTATATAGAAGGCCTGTTCCTGAGTTCGGGAATCTTTAAAAGTGCGGACCATACCATGGAACGCTTGGTGGCAGTGGCCAGGAAATTAAGGAAGGAAGAGCGGTTCAATGGATATATCCATTTAAAGTCCATTCCAGGGGCCAGTGAGGCGCTCATGCTGGAAGCGGGACTGTACGCCGATAGGTTATCGGTAAACATTGAAATACCGACCGTTTCCGGTCTTAAATTATTGGCCCCGGATAAGGACCATTCAGAATTTATGCAGTCCATGTCCACTGTAAGGAACGGGATATTAAAGTACGGGTCAGAACGTCGTCACCTTAAGAGCACCCCCATCTATGCCCCTGCGGGCCAAAGTACCCAAATGATCATAGGGGCGACTGGGGAAAGTGACAAGGACATTATGTACACCGCGGACCATTATTATAAAACGTACGGCATGAAAAGGGTCTATTATTCAGGGTACATACCCGTGGCGGATGATAAAAGATTGCCCTCCATCGGGTCCCAAGTTCCCATTTTAAGGGAGAACCGACTGTATCAGGCGGATTGGTTGATTCGTTTTTATGGGTTTAATGTTTCGGAAATAGTGGACGGGACACATCCCAATATGGATCTGGAAATAGACCCAAAATTGGGTTGGGCCCTACGGAACCTGCAGCTGTTCCCCTTGGACGTAAACAAAGCCGACAAGGGGCTGCTGGCCCGAATTCCGGGAGTGGGGATGGATTCCGTACAGAAGATCACAAATGCAAGGCGTTTTCAAAAATTGAATTGGGAACACCTGAAGAAAATCGGAATTTCCTTGAACAGGGCAAAGTATTTCATCGTTTGCGATTCCCCTTTTTATTATCCAAAGGATTGGGAGGCCTCCAAAATAAAGGGATTGATCTTACAGAACTCCCAAGGGAAGTTCAGAAAGGAGTATTCATCACAATTAACCTTATTCAATTGATTATGGACAATGCAAGAACCTTGATCTATGATGGCAGCTTCAATGGCTTTCTCACGGCGGTATTCGAAGCGTTCGAAGGGAAACTGACCGTAGCCAACATCCAAAAGAACTCGGCCTACCAAAGGGGGCTGTTCTCCGAACCGGAAACCATTTTTACGCAAATGGACAAGGCCCAACGGGTATGGAACGGGATACAGAAAAAGAGCCACGAGGCGATCAAAAACATTTATTTCGCCTACCAAGCGGAATCACCGGGAATAGAAATGTTGCTTTATCGCTATATACGGAAATTATTCACCGGGCATGCAGATGCGCACTTGAACCAAGCGGACGATATTGTCCTAAAAGTGGGGCAATGGGCTAAAATGGTGGGGCGTGAAAAGCATAGGATGGAAGCTTTTGTAAGGTTCCAAATGACCCAGGACGGGATTTATTTTGCCACGATCGAACCCGATTTCAATGTTCTTCCCCTGATTTCCAAACATTTTAGGCATAGATATCCCGCCCAGCAATGGATCATTTACGATACAAAAAGGAATTATGGACTTTTCCATGACATGGAAACGGTAGAAATGATCGGTTTGGACCTAAAGGGCCTACAGGGAAACAGTATCCACCAAAGCACTATTTTCACTAAAGAGGAACACCAATACCAAAAACTTTGGAGCAATTATTTTAGAAGCACCAATATCAGGTCCCGTATCAATAAAAAACTGCACACGCAACACGTTCCAAAACGGTATTGGGGCTATCTCAGTGAAAAAAGGGCCGTATAGCCGTCCATATTTAACATCTGTGTCTCTTGGGTGAGCAATCTTCCGGTTGTCGGAAAACCGCCCCGGTCCCGGTGACAGAAATAAATGGTGTTACTTGTTGGGGCATGTTTCAGAATGGCCGTAAAAGGTATAGGGAGGCAAAATGTAGTATGATATCAACTTTCCTATTTGGACCGTTCCCCCACAAAATGATCGCTCTTGTTGTTAAAAAGGACATTAAATGTGGTAAGACTGCCATAGATCCTTGTGATGTACTGCTGCAGTTCCACCTTTTCTTGATCATCCAGTCGATCACTGCCGTTAATTTTTTGTTCCATGACACGTATGCGATCCCGTACCATCACTATCTTATGAAAAAATGTATCTATAGGTACCTCTTTTGTGCTGAGTGCAGGGTCCCCCGGCTGCATAACCAAGGTACCTCCCTTCCATTTGTCCGCAATTGGTGTGGCGCCGCCGGTATCGCTCCATCGTTTTAGGATGGATATCAACGACCTTTCCACTTCGGAAAAACTGATGGTGTCCACCTCGTCCTCTACCAGTTCAATGAGCTCAAATGGGGCATCTAGGGGTATGGTCTCCAAGCCCGTATCCATAAAAGTTACCCAGTAATGTTTGGAGGTCACATTGGTTACCACCCCCTTGCCAAATTCACTGTGAAGGATGCGCGATCCGATTCCCAAAAGTTGCATGTCCATAAATTTAAGATATAGGCCCCTAAAATAACATGAAGGTTTGTAATTAACAAAATTTGATGATGATCCGCCCCTTTTGGTTCGGTGCCAAAATCGTAACTTTGCAACTTTGCTATAGAAAATGAAGAATTTTGAGGAGAATATTGAGGTTAGGGGCGCCAGGGTCCATAACCTAAAAAATTTGGACGTTACCATTCCAAGGGAAAAATTGGTGGTGATCACCGGTCTTTCGGGAAGTGGAAAATCCTCTCTTGCCTTTGATACCATTTATGCCGAGGGCCAACGTAGGTACATAGAGACCTTTTCGGCCTATGCCAGACAATTTCTAGGGGGCTTGGAACGACCCGATGTGGATAAGATCGACGGTCTTTCGCCGGTTATCGCCATCGAACAAAAGACCACTTCCAAATCGCCGCGCTCCACGGTAGGGACCATTACGGAGGTGTACGATTTTTTAAGGTTGTTGTTCGCACGTGCTGGGGATGCCTACAGTTACAATACGGGCGAAAAAATGGTGAGTTATAGTGACGAGCGCATCAAAGAGCTCATTAAGGAAGGATATGCCGATAAAAAAATCAATGTACTTGCACCGATAATAAGATCCAGAAAGGGCCACTACAGGGAGCTTTTTGAACAGATAGGGAAACAAGGGTACATCAAGGTAAGGATAGATGGGGAAATAAAGGACATCACAAAGGGAATGAAAGTGGATCGATACAAGGTCCATGATATCGAAATAGTGATCGACCGTCTTAAAGTGAGCGAAACTCCCGATTTGGACAAACGTTTGGGGGAGACCATCAACACCGCCATGTACAGTGGTGAAAATGTGCTGATGGTGCTGGAAGAAGGGGAATCCGTTCCACGATATTTCAGTAGGGACCTTATGTGCCCTTCCACTGGAATCTCCTATCCCGCCCCGGAACCGAATACCTTCTCCTTTAACTCCCCGAAAGGGATGTGTCCAGATTGTAACGGCCTTGGAAGCATTTATGAGATAAACGAAAAAAAAATATTCCCAAACACCAAACTTTCCATCAAGGCAGGCGCCATAGCACCCTTGGGAGAATACAAAAAGTCATGGGCCTTCAAACAGATAGAGACCATTGCGCAGCGGTACGGGTTCCAGCTTACCGATCCATTGGAGAACCTACCGCACGAGGCGTTGGACATTATCCTTAACGGAGGGGCCGAACGTTTTGAAGTAGACTCCAAGACCTTGGGCATTAAGCGGGAATATAAAATAGAATACGAGGGGATCGCCAATTTTATCAAAAGCCAGTTCGACGCCTCCGAATCCACATCCATTAAAAGATGGGCAAAGGAGTATATGGACAAGGTGAAGTGTCCCGGTTGCCAGGGTACCCGCTTACGCAAGGAGTCGCTCTATTTTAAGGTAGGGGAACGGAACATTGCCGAGCTTTCCAATCTTGATATTGTGGAGTTGGCCGATTTTTTCCACAAGTTGGAAAATAGCCTGGAAGGAAACCAATTAAAGATCGCAGCCGAAATCATTAAAGAGATAAGGGTCCGACTCCAATTTTTATTGGATGTTGGGCTGGATTACCTTTCCCTTGGCCGAAGTTCAAAATCGCTTTCGGGCGGGGAAGCGCAACGTATACGGCTTGCCACCCAGATAGGATCCCAACTGGTAGGGGTCCTCTATATCCTGGACGAGCCCAGTATCGGATTGCACCAACGGGACAATGAACGGTTGATCCGCTCTTTGGAGGCGCTAAGGGACCTAGGGAATTCCGTATTGGTAGTGGAGCACGACAGGGATATGATCGAACGGGCGGACCATGTGATCGATATAGGTCCCAAAGCGGGAAAACATGGAGGGGAAATCATTTCACAAGGCAGTCCCGAAGATCTCGTTCACGAACATACACTTACGGCCGATTATATCACAGGTAAGAAAAAGATAGAGGTCCCCCTAAAAAGAAGGGAAGGCAACGGCAAAAAAATAGTGCTTTCCGGCAGTACCGGAAACAATCTAAAAAACGTGAACCTTACGATCCCCTTGGGAAAGATGATAGGCATTACGGGCGTTTCGGGAAGTGGCAAGTCCACCCTCATAAACGAAACCCTCTATCCCATTATGAACGCCCATTATTTTAACGGCGTCAAAAAGCCCATGCCCTATAAAAAGATTACGGGGCTTGAGTTCATCGATAAGGTCATCGATATCAATCAAGCGCCCATAGGCAGGACCCCGAGGTCCAATCCCGCTACCTACACCGGCGTATTCAGTGAGATCAGGGCACTTTTTGCAAAGACGCAGGAAGCGGCCATTCGCGGGTATAAGTTGGGCCGTTTCAGTTTTAATGTAAAGGGAGGACGTTGTGAAACCTGTCAGGGAGGGGGATTACGGGTCATAGAGATGAATTTTTTGCCGGACGTATACGTAGAGTGTGAAACCTGTAACGGGAAACGTTTCAATAGGGAAACCTTGGAAATTCGGTACAAGGGCAAATCCATTGCGGATGTGCTGGATATGACCATCAACGAATCGGTCGATTTCTTCGAAAATATCCCAAAAATACATAGAAAGGTCAAGACCATACAAGATGTGGGGCTGGGATATATCTCGTTGGGACAACAGTCCACTACCCTATCGGGCGGGGAAGCGCAACGGATCAAGCTTGCCACCGAACTTTCCAAGAGGGATACCGGCAATACCTTTTATATTTTGGACGAGCCCACCACCGGTCTGCATTTTGAGGATATACGCGTACTGATGGACGTATTGAACAGCTTAGTGGACAAGGGGAATACCGTGCTGGTCATAGAACACAACATGGATGTGATCAAAATGGTGGACCATATTGTGGATATCGGGTACGAAGGGGGCCGCAACGGGGGGAAGATAGTGGCCCAGGGCACTCCTGAGGAAGTTGCCAAAGATAAAAAAAGTTACACCTCCAAATTCCTGAGAAAAGAATTAGGTTTGTAGATTGGCCATAAAAGGCCATAGCAAATAGGAACAATTAGAACAAAAATGAGAAAAGAACAGCATCACAAGGGATGGAACGAAATCAAGACCAATGATTCCTGGGCCATCTTCAAGATCATGGGAGAGTTTGTCAGCGGTTTTGAAAAAATGAGCGCCATTGGACCCTGTGTGTCCATTTTTGGTTCGGCAAGGACAAGGGAAGACGACCGTTATTACAGCTTAGCCACCCAAATAGCCAAGAGCATTGCCGAGGCGGGTTATGGCGTCATTACCGGTGGAGGCCCTGGAATTATGGAAGCCGGGAACAAAGGTGCGCACCTTGCAGGGGGAACCTCGGTGGGCCTCAACATCGACCTGCCCTTTGAACAACATGACAATCCGTACATAGATAATGACAAAAACCTCGACTTCGATTACTTTTTTGTCAGGAAGGTGATGTTTGTTAAATATTCCCAAGGTTTTGTGGTCATGCCGGGCGGTTTTGGTACATTGGACGAGCTTTTTGAGGCCATTACCTTGATACAGACCAACAAAATAGAAAAATTTCCGATCATCCTGGTGGGTTCCGAATTTTGGAAGGGACTTTTGGATTGGGTCAAAAATTCCATGTTGGAAATTGGAAATATAAGTCCACATGATCTAGATTTGATCACGATTGCGGATACGGAGGACGAAGTGGTGGAAATCATCGATTCATTTTATAGAGGCCGTACCTTAAGCCCCAACTTTTAAAATTATATGCTTTCCAGTACGGTAAAAAAAATTTTGGTTCCCGTTTTGCTCATAATGATCTTGAGCCCCTGTAGCAGTTTGGGGCAACATATAAACATGCTGACCGCCAGCTTGGATACCGAGTCGAAAACGGTAGATGTCCAACAGGAATTTGTGTACATAAACACTTCAAAGGACACTTTACGGTCCCTGTATTTTAACGATTGGGCGAATGCGTACTCCAATAAAAATACCGCGCTGGCAAAACGTTTCGAAGATGAATTTAAAAAAAGCCTGCACTTGGCCAAGCAGGACGAACGGGGCTCCACCAAAATACAGAGCATGGTGGACCAGAACTATCAAGGGCTACAGTGGGAAAGGACCAGGCGAAGCGATATCATACGGATCGTCCTGAACGCTGCAATTGCACCATTGGACAGTGTAAAGATTTTTTTTACCTACAAAGTGGTACTGCCCCCGAACAGGTACACTGCCTACGGGTATGATGGCAACAACAATTACTACCTGAAGGACTGGTACCTTACCCCAGCCGTATACAATGGATCTTGGGCATTATATTCCAACAAGGACCTGGAGGATCTCTACACGGACATTACGAACACGGAAATTACCTTCAACTATCCCGATAGTCTTTTTCTCAACAGCAATTTCACACAACACTCGCCTACGGTACGAGGTATGCAACAACAGATCGTACTGGAAGGCCTTCTACGTAAGAACTGTGAAATTATTATTGGACCTGAGAAAAAATTTATGGCCCACGTTAGCCAGACCCTTACCGTGGTCACGGATATGGAAGCGCCGAAATACGACCCCGTTTCCAAGGGCCTGTCCATTAATAGGGTCTCCAATTTCATCACCGAAAATCTGGGAAGGTATCCACATGGGCATTTGTTGGTAAGTACGGTCGATTATAAAAAGAACCCACTCTACGGCCTAAACCAACTGCCGTCCTTTATTACCCCCTATGAAGAGCAGTTCCAGTTTGAGATGGAATTTCTGAAAACGGCCCTGAACAGTTTTATAACGGAAACAATTTATTTAGATCCAAGAAAGGAAAAATGGGTCAATGATGCCTTGGTCAACTATTTGATGATCGAATATGTGGACACCTATTATAAAGATCAAAAACTATTGGGCAAGCTCTCCAAGATATGGGGCCTTAGAAGTTTTCATCTGGCCAATATGCACTTTAACGACCAGTATGCCTTTTTTCATATGATCAGTGCCCGAAAGAACTTGGACCAATCTTTGGTAACCCCTAATGATTCCCTCATCAGGTTCAATCAAAAGATAGCCAACAGGTATAAGTCGGGCCTTGGCTTGGCATACCTTTCCGAATATGTGGGACCTGAAAAGGTCGACAGGAGCATTCAGATATTTTATGAGGATTTTAAATTGGCGCCCGTACAGGCCGAAGATTTTATAGCGGTCCTGGAAGCTTCTACCAGTAAGGACATAGGATGGTTCCAAAAAGAGTACATCGCCTCGAACAAGCGGATCGATTTTAAGATCACCAACATCTTCAAGACAGATGATTCCCTGGAAGTGACCATAAAAAATAAAAAAGGCACCAATATCCCCATCTCCCTTTTTGGTATCAGAGGCGATACCGTAGTTTCCAAATATTGGTTTTCGGATATTGCCGAGAGCAAAACCTTCACGATTCCCAGAAATGGAGAAGATAGGATGGTTCTCAACTATGACCAAAAGATACCTGAATTCAACCAACGGGACAACTGGAAATCTTTGAACGGATTTTTTTCCAGCAACAAAAAACTGAAGCTCCAGTTCTTTCAGGATGCCGAAAACCCCTATTACAATCAGATATTCTATGTACCGGTGCTGAGTTTCAATATTTACGACGGTCTTGCTCCTGGAATGAGGATACACAACAAGACCCTTTTGGAGCGCCCGTTCGTGTTCGATTTCGCCCCATCCTTCGCCACTAAAGAAAAAACGCTTGTGGGAAACGGAAGTTTCAGTTATAGAAAATACCATGAGAACGGGGAACTTTTCGTTTCCAATTACTCTTTGGGAGCATCCTCTTTCCACTTTGCGGAAAAATCGCGTTATACCACAATTACACCTTCTATCCGTTTTGGCTGGAGACCGGAGAACCTTATTTCCAATAAAAGACAGTCCCTTTCATTTCGCTTCGTAAACGTTTTTCGCGACCAGCACGAATCGGTGCAGGACCTGGATCTGGAACCTGATTACAACGTTTTCAATGTGCGGTACGTAAATTCCAATAACGGTATCATAAACTATTTCTCATGGTTTGCCGACGGGCAGCATTCCAGCGATTTTTCAAAGGTATCGCTGAATGTGGAATACCGAAAGCTGTTCCAGAACAACAGGCAATTGAACCTTCGTTTTTTTGCAGGGAAGTTTCTTCGGAACCGCACGACGACCGATTTTTTCAGTTTTGCGCTCGACAGGCCGACCGACTACCTTTTCGATTACGGTTATTTGGGCCGATCGGAAGATAGTGGAATCTACAGTCAGCAGATCATCATTGCGGAAGGTGGGTTTAAGTCGAAACTGGAAAATCCATATGCCAACGATTTTATGGCCACCACCAATGCCAGTTTCAACCTATGGCGATGGATAGAACTTTATGGGGATGCAGGGTATATGAAAAGCAAAGGTCTTAACGGGCGCTTCGTATACGATGCAGGGGTACGGCTAAATTTGGTCACCGATTACTTTGAGCTCTACTTTCCCATGTATTCCAATAACGGTTGGGAAGTCTCCGACCCCAATTACGAGGAAAAAATCAGGTTTATCGTTACCCTGAGCCCCAAGACACTTCTTGGCCTATTCAATAGAAAATGGTTTTGATACCATTTAAAGGCTACGGTTTTACACTGTGAATGTTTCGATGAGGGATACGGTTTTTTCTTCTCAATACCTTGCGAACAGGGCCCTTCGGCAATAGGTTTTATTGAAAAATAACCAAAATAGATTATAATTTTTGCGATATTGATAATTTTATTTTTTGATGTTCCCCAATTTTTAATGGATTATTAATAAAATAGGGTGTCAGGCCATTGCAGAAATGACCTGATTTTGATATTTTTGTGGAAAACCTCCTTGCAGTGATGAAAGCTGAACCCAAAACAAGCAACGACATTTCCTTCCAAGATTTCAAAGATCAGATCATGCACGATTATGAAATTGCAGTGACCAGTAGGGAATGCAGTGTGTTGGGACGACGCGAAGTGCTGACGGGAAAGGCCAAATTCGGCATTTTTGGCGATGGCAAGGAACTGCCCCAATTGGCCATGGCACGCTCCTTTAAAAACGGCGATTTTAGAAGTGGCTATTACAGGGACCAGACCTTTATGATGGCCCTGGGACTTTTTTCGCCCAAGGACTTCTTCCACGGCCTGTATGCCACCACCGACCTTGAAAAGGAGCCTATGAGCGCAGGAAGGCAAATGGGCGGACATTTTGTGACCCATAGCCTGCAGCCCGACGGTAGCTGGAAGGATCTTACCGCACAGAAGAACAGCAGTGCCGACATATCCCCTACCGCCGCACAAATGCCCAGGCTCTTGGGATTGGCACAAGCCTCCAAGATCTATCGACATGTAAAGGGCATCAATGCTGCCAAATTTTCCGTGAACGGGAACGAAGTGGCCTGGGGCACCATTGGAAATGCCAGTACCAGTGAAGGCCTCTTTTTTGAGACCATAAACGCCGCCGGGGTATTGCAAGTACCCATGGTGATCAGTATCTGGGACGACAAATACGGCATTTCCGTTCCGGCAAAACACCATACCACCAAGGAAAATATCTCCGAAATATTAAAAGGGTTCCAAAGGGACGGGAACAACAAGGGGTACGAAATCTTGAAAGTCAACGGGTGGGACTATACCGCCCTGATCCATGCCTACGAAAATGCATCGGACATCGCCCGGGAAGAACATGTTCCCGTACTCATACACGTAAAGGAGCTTACCCAGCCCCAAGGCCATTCCACCTCCGGGTCCCATGAACGTTATAAAAGCGAGGGAAGGCTTGAATGGGAGAAGCAGAACGACTGCAACAAGCGGTTTTCGGAATGGATCCTTGAAAATAACATTGCCACCGAAGAAGAACTAAAGGCGGTGGAAAAGAAGGCCAAAAAAGAGGTGAGAACGGCGAAGAAAGAAGCTTGGGCCGAATTTTTGGCACCGCACAAGCAACTAAAGAAAACCTTGGTGGGACTATTGGACAGCGCTGCCGGTACCAGTCATAACAAAATTTACCTTTCCAAAATAAAAAACGACCTTATAGCCCTGGAAGAACCTTCCAAAAAAGATCTTGCGTCCAAATCGAGAAGGGCACTGCGCTACCTTATCGGTGAGGATACCCCCGAGAAAACCGCACTGGAAACGTGGATAAACAATTTTATGCAGGGGATGCAGCCAAAGTTCAGTTCGCACCTTTACAGTGAGCTTCCCAACAAGGCAACCAATATTCCCGAAGTCCGCGCCACCTACGACCCACAACCGGACCAAGTGGATGGAAGACTCATTCTACGGGACAATTTTGACAAGTTGTTCCAAAATTATCCGGAGGCCCTTATTTTTGGCGAGGACAGCGGAACGATCGGGGACGTCAACCAAGGGCTGGAAGGCCTACAGAAAAAATATGGTGAACTGCGCGTCGCCGATACCGGTATCCGGGAGGCGACCATTATAGGACAGGGAATAGGCCTTGCCCTTAGGGGATTGCGGCCCATTGCCGAAATACAATATTTGGATTACCTGCTCTATGCGCTACAGACCTTGAGCGATGATCTGGTAACCCTGCTCTATCGGACCATGGGCAAGCAAAAGGCGCCTTTGATCGTACGGACCAGAGGGCACCGACTCGAAGGAATATGGCATTCGGGATCCCAAATGGGAGGGCTGATCCACCTCTTACGGGGAATGTACATCCTGGTACCCCGGAACATGACCAAGGCCGCCGGATTCTACAACACCCTGATGAAAAGCGATGAACCTGCACTGGTTATCGAAAGCCTTAACGGATACCGCCTTAAAGAGGCCATCCCCAACAACCTGGGGGAGCTATGTACCCCTATCGGTGCCGTGGAGACCCTTTTGGAAGGTACCGATATCACTGTCCTAAGTTATGGCTCCACTCTGCGTATCGTGTTACAGGTGGCCAAGGAACTCAAGGAAGTGGGAATAGAAATGGAGGTTGTGGATGCGCAAAGCCTGCTGCCCTTCGATATCAATCACGACCTTGTAAAAAGCGTTCGAAAAACGAACCGTTTGCTCGTGGTGGACGAAGATGTCCCTGGGGGATGCTCCGCATACCTCATTCAGGAAATTGTTGAAAAACAAGGGGCCTACCAGTATTTGGACAGTGCTCCGCAGACGCTAACCGCCAAATCGCACAGACCTGCCTATGCCACGGATGGGGACTATTTTTCCAAACCCAATGCTGAGGACATCTTTGAAAAGGTATACGGCATTATGCACGAGGCGTCGCCAGAGGATTTTCCCTTGTTGCGATAAGAATTAGGAATTTATTTGTACCGATCCTGTGACACAAAAATGTTCGTGGACCCTACTATTACAAAATCCTGAAAATCAAAATCATCAGATGGTTTTGGGATGATAGCTTGGTGGTAAAAGAGTTTGAGCTCTTAACCCTGCTCATTCGTACAATATAAAGTTTTTCCAAGTTGGCAACTATTCGTAGTGATCGGACCTGTCGCAAATCCCCCTTCCGATTGACAAAAAGCACCCCCTCCCATTTTACGGCCCTAGAGTATCTTTACCATCAACATTAAAAAAAGAACTTATGGATCCCAAAAAAATATGGGCCAATTTGGCCGTGGTCGATTTAGACCGTACCGAAAAATTTTATAGCGCACTGGGGTTTCGGGCCAACGGACCGCAAACATCAAAAGAACTGAGAAGTTTCTTTATGGGGGAGGCCAATTTTATCGTGCACTTTTTTTTAAAGGATATCCTTAAGACCGCGATAAAAGGGGAGTTGACCAACTCAAATGTGTCCAATGAAATAATCTTTACACTGTCCGCCGAAAGCCAAGAGCAAGTAAATGGTTGGGCATCGGAAATAGAAAAGGCGGGCGGGAGGCTCGTTTCCAGGCCCGAATCCTTTGGAGAGGGGTATTATGGCTTTGTTTTTGCAGATCCCGACGGCCATAGGTTCAATGTCTTTTATATGTAAAATAGGGATTCCAGGGGCCATTATACAAAAAACCACCCTGAACAATAAGTGCAGGGTGGTCCCATCATTACTTTTTTACTGTCGTTCTAGTTTTTAATATCCTTGGTAGGCGGCGTCTTGATGGCCTCCTTCACGGGATTGCCATCGGCATCCACCTCTATGATCTCATCAAAACCAAGGCCATCCAATTTGTCGGCTATCTGTGCCCTATCCCCCACCATGAACCAGTTCACCGCCTGCGGCTGTACGATGGCCTTCCCAACGGTGTTGATGTCGTTCAGGCTCAGGTTTCGCACACTGGCATCATATCCTTGGTAATAATCATCTGGCAGGCCGTATTTTATCAAGTTGGATACGGAATTGTTCACGGAGCTGTTGGTTTCCCATTGTCCGGGCAATTTTAAGATCTGGTTGGTCTTTACCTTGTCCAATTCTGCCTGAGTAGCAGGTTTTGTACTGGTAAACTCTGCCAGCTCCTTTCTCAGTTCCGTGACCGATTCGGCCGTTTTATCGCTCTGTACGGGGGCGTAGACCAAAAATGGGCGTTCGTGCTGGGCATCCATCACAAAACCGCTGGCCCCATAGGACCAATGTTTGTCCTCCCGTAGGTTCATATTGATCCTAGATGTAAAATCGCCCCCTAAGATACTGATCATCTGTTCCGTCGCAATTTCGGAGACCTCTCCATATTTCTTGGTCAGGTGGCCTGCTAGAATAACGGATTGCTGCGATTCGGGCCGATCGATAAGATACAGGGTATTTTTGGTCCCTGTAGCAGGTTTTGGGAAGTCGATCGTGGGAACAGTGCCCTTTTTCCATTTTCCGAACGATTTTTCCAATTTCGATTTCAGTTCGTCCATTCCGATGTCGCCCGTCACCACCAAAGTGGCATTATTGGGTTTGAACCAGCTGTCATAAAATTTGGTGATGTCCTGTTTGGTAAGCTTCTCCACCGTGCTTTCATATCCCGTTCCGGTATATGGGTTGCTATAGGGATGCCCTTCACCATAGAGGAATTTGTTCATGACCCTAAGGGCCATGGCCACTGGCTGCGATTTTTCATTTTTGATATCGTTGATCTGTTCGGTTCGCAAGCGGTCAAATTCCTTTTCAGGAAAGGAAGGGTTCAGCACCACGTCGGCGAACAGCTCCAAGCTGGCATCCAAGCTGGGTTTTAACGTATTCATATAGACATTGGAAATATCCTGATCGGAATAGGTGTATAGGCCCGCACCCAACAATTGCAGTTTTTCATTGATTTCCAAGGAGCTCAGGGATTTGGTGCCCTCATCCAAAAGGTTCATGGCCAGTGAAGCCGTACCCGGACTTGCGAGATGATCGGATTTGTAGCCGGCATTTACCATTAGGTCCATCACAATGGTAGGTACGCCACTTCGTTGGGCCAGTACCACATTGAGACCATTGGAGAGCTTTGTCCGCTCCAAAGCGGGAAATTTAGATGTTTTTGGCGTACCCAATGCCGGTAATTTAGATCGGTCTATAGGCGAATTGACCACCGTATACTCGGGGAAAGGGTTACATATGAGAACGTGTTTTCCCTGGCTAAGCCATTTTTGTGCAGTGGCCTGTATATCGGCAATGGTGGCATCTTCCACAAATTCGAGTATCGTTTTATAATAAGCGGGATCGTTGAAATAGGTCTGATTGGAAGCGAGAATGTCCGATGTTCCCCCAAAGCCACCTATCCGCTCCAAGCCTTTGATAAAACCTGAAAAGTAGGAAGCTTTGACCCTTTTGAGCTCCGCCTCGGTAGGTCCTTCCTTGATGAGCCTGTCTATTTCCGATAACAAAAGCGATTTTACCTTTTCCTGGTCCTCCCCTGGTTTTACATCGGCCCAAGTGACGAACATACTGGCAATCTCATTGGATGCCTGAAAGGAGACCACATCCGAAGCGATCTGATCTTCGTAGACCAATTTCTTATAGAGTCGGGAATTTTTACCACTGGTGAGAATGGAGGATATCAGGTCAAAATACACATCCTCTTTGTTACCGAATTCGGGAGTGTTCCACGTAAAGAGTACCCTGCTTTGCGGAACCCTATCCTCATATACCTGATAGGTGTCGCCATTGTGGACCGGGATGTTCACCTCTTGGCGTTCAATGGTGGGTCCCGAGGGGATGTCGCCAAAATAATCCAAAACTTTTTGGTAGACTTCTTGGGGCTGAATGTCCCCCGCAATGGCGATAACCGCATTGGCGGCCCCATAATAGGCGCGGAACCATTCCTTGACATCCTCCAAAGAAGCGGCGTTCAGATCTTCCATTTCTCCGATCACCGTCCAAGAATATGGATGGCCCTTGGGGTACAGGGCCTTTGTGAGCAGGTCCCATTGTTTTCCGTAGGGATTGTTCTCGCCCTGTCTCTTTTCGTTTTGGACCACGCCCCTTTGTTCGTCCAGCAGTTCTTGACTGATGGCTCCCAACATATGGCCCATTCGGTCCGACTCCAGAAAGAGTACCTGATCCAATGCGGACACTGGAACATTCTGGAAATAATTGGTGCGATCGTTGTTGGTGGTCCCGTTTACGTCGGTTCCCCCTATCCGTTCGATGGCCTGGAAATAGTCGTCATTAAAATTTTCGCTTCCATTGAACATTAAATGCTCGAAGAGATGGGCAAAGCCACTTTTGCCCGGTTTTTCATTTTTTGAACCCACGTGGTACCACACGTTCACCGCTACTATGGGTGCCTTGTGGTCTTCGTACACAAGAAGCTTTAAGCCATTTGGAAGGGTAAAGGTTTGGTAGGGAATGTCAATTTCATCCGATTTAAACTCGAAATTTTGTGCACGCTGTTCCTGAAAGGCCAACAACAGCAGCAAATTTAGCAATAACAGTTTTTTCATGATCGTGTTTCGTTATTTGATTTGACAATTGATTTGATGGTTAAATATAACTATAAGATACCAGTTACGCATTTTGATCTAGAATAATAAAGTTGTGCAAACCGCTAGATAGCAGTAAACTGAAATGTCCATAGATCAATTTACCATGTAAAATTTCAAATCAAATTACGAGAAAATATTGAAAGTACCCGAACAAATATCAAAGGAAAAACTGTTGCCCTAACACGGGCGTAAGCCTGTTTTGGCGGACATCGAGATAATGGCCGTTGGGCCCACGGCCGAACATCCGGTACCGACAGTGAACGGGACCTTTTCGGAAAGCTGCCGAAGGACCTTTTGCCCCTGTATCGGACAAAGCGTTTGCTATAGACCCGTATGGTGATCACTTCCCTTTGAAGGATTTTCATATGTATTTTTAATATCTTTTATATGTAATGTATACGCTATAGATCTATTATATATACGATAGAGATACGACACACATACGGCATACATACGGCATACATACGGTATACATACGGTATACATACGGTATAGGTACGGTATAGGTATAGAGATATTTCTATTTTTCCGCGCTTTTGGTCCAACTTAAAATGTAATGTAATGGGGTCTATTTAGGATGGATCGGGCACGGCAGCATTGTACCTTTCCCGATCTTAATCCGGCCATGTTTCTCGAGGGAGCGACCCATTTAGGGCTACGGTTTGGGGATGTATTATGAGCCTTAGGGCCCAAAAACAGCTTCTTTACAAATATTGTTTCCGACATTTCATCGAAAAGGTCCCTCAATACCTTTTAATGTGTATGCAATTCAAAAATAATTCAATACTTTTATAATGATTCAAAATTCAAACGCCTACATGAAAAGTTCCCTTACGAATGATATCGGATTGTTCTTACTCCGATTGGTCCCATCCCTTATGATGCTGACCCATGGCTATCCCAAATTGCAAAAGATGCTGAACGGCAATTTCGAATTCGCCGATCCGATCGGTCTTGGACCCACTCCATCGCTGTTCCTGACGGTCATTGCGGAATTTTTATGTCCTGTCCTGCTAATCATTGGATTTAAGGCACGCTGGGCCGCGCTGCCCCCTGCCATTGCCATGTTGGTAGCGGCTTTTATAGTACACGGGCCAGATCCATTGGGAACCAAGGAGCTCGCCATATTGTTCCTGACCTTCTTCGTGTGCATCATGCTATTGGGCCCTGGCCGTTATAGCATAGATCGGAAATAATCCGAAATCAGGTTTAGACTATCCTTATCGTTTGGGACCTCCTTTAGGTAAAAAATAATCCAATATCTATGAATATAGAATGATTTTTTACATGGCTGCCAAAAAAGCCAAGAGGTTCCATTTGGATATTTTAACCAATTAAGTGGGATTTTCTCGATAATCGAGATTTAGTATGCTCTGGAGCAAGGGGTCGAAACATTCCTTTAGTTTTCCTCCCTATACCGCACGAACTTGCTCCGAAATTGTTGACGTTGACCAACCTAGATAATCTTTACCAACAACTCTTTCAGTAGGTCCGCTTGGGATAGATTGGATGCACCTACCCCTTTCCCCTTAAGGTCCATTTCCCGTAAGCCCGCTATTATTTGGCTCACCTTTTTCATGGGGTAGTTTCGTGCCGCCGTCTGAAATTCGGAAACAAAGAAAGGGCTTATTCCCAAGGTAGAGGCAACATTTTTGGAAGAATGGTCCGTCATACCATGGTACTGTAAGAGTTGTGAGAAAAAATTGTGCAAAAGGGTCACCGTCACCACAAAAGGGTTGTCCTTTGGGTTCTGGGAAAAATACTGGACTATGCGGGTGGCTTTTAGGATGTCCCTCTCCCCTATGGCCTTCTTGAGCTCAAAATTATTGAAGTCCTTGCTGATGCCGATATTTTCCTCTATCGCCAACGGTGTTATTTCCACTTCCTTGGGCACCATCAACGTTAGTTTTTCCAGTTCCTTGCTGATCTTTCCCAGATCGGTACCCAAATACTCCACCAACAGCACTGCAGCTTTGGGGCTTATCCTATGGCCCTTTGACTGTAAAAGGGTCTTTATCCAGGTTGCCACTTGGTTTTCATACATTTTTTTGCTTTCGAAGAGCACCCCCGCCTTCTGAATGCTTTTGTAAATTTTTTTGCGCTTGTCCAGCTTTCCGTATTTATAGCAGATAACCAGGACCGTGGATGGTTGGGGATTTTCCACATAGCTGGCCAATTGATCTATGGTACGGGCCAAGTGTTGGGCCTCCTTTACGATCACCACCTGTCTTTCGGCCATCATGGGATAGCGCTTGGCATTGCCCACGATATCCTCTATACTGACGTCCTTTCCATATAAAACCATTTGGTTAAAACCCCGTTCTTCCTCGGTAAGTACGTTTTTTTCTATGTATTCGCTTATCCGGTCAATATAATAAGGTTCTTCCCCCATTAAGAAGTATATGGGTTTTATATTTCCATTTTTGATGTCCGTAACGATCTGTTTGACTTCCTCCATTCAAAAAAATTCATCATTTTTGCCGTATGCAACCACTGAACTTTCCGGGTTACGACTTCCGATTCAAAAATAGCGAAAATAAAGTGTGGATATTTGACGTGATCCGCAAAAAATTTGTGGTACTGCAACCGGAAGAATGGGTAAGGCAACATACCGTACACCATTTATTGTACGCCAAGAAATATCCCAAAAGTTTGATCAATGTGGAAAAGAAACTGGAGCTGAACGGCTTGACCCGACGGTACGATGTGGTAATTTACCGCTCGGACGGGAGCATTGACGTGCTGGTGGAGTGCAAATCCCCCTCCTTGCACATAGACCAAACGGTTTTTGATCAGATCGCACGGTACAATTTTCAGCTCCGGGCCAATTTTTTAATGCTCACAAACGGTTTTGAACATTTTTACTGCAAAATGGATTTTGAGGAAGAAAAATATACTTTTTTAAGGGATATTCCTGATTTTAGCCGTTAATTTGCCACCTTCCGATCGTTACCGTTCCTGGTAGGGACAAAAGGATACCAAAGAAACAACAAAATGAAAGGCCGTCAGGGAAACGGCAGGGTCATACATGTTAAAGATAGCCATTGTTATACTTAATTGGAACGGCAAAAGCCTGTTGGAGGAATTTCTTCCTTCTGTGTTGGCCCATTCCGGAAATGCCGAGATCTACTTGGCCGATAATGCCTCGGAGGATGGTTCCGTCGATTTTGTACGGACAAATTATCCCCTTATCAAGATAGTCGAAAACAGCATCAATGGCGGTTTTGCCAAGGGGTATAACGATGCGCTAAAGTTTATAGATGCCGATATATTCTGCCTTCTCAACTCTGATGTGGAAGTGGCGCAAGGATGGTTGGGACCCATTGAAACAATCTATGCCGAAAGGTCCGATGTTGCCATCGTGCAGCCGAAAATCCTGGACTTAAAAAAAAAGGGGCATTTTGAATATGCCGGAGCGGCAGGTGGATTTTTGGACCGCCTTGGTTATCCCTTTTGCCGTGGTCGCATCTTTCAGGCATTGGAAGAGGACAAGGGGCAGTACGATGACATCAGGGAAATCTTTTGGGCCACCGGGGCATGTATGTTCATCAGACGGGAGGTATTTTTTGGATTGGGTGGATTTGACGAGGACTACTTTGCACACCAAGAGGAAGTAGATCTCTGTTGGAGGGCCAAGAACCGGGGGCTGAAGGTCTTTTATGTGGGCACTTCCCATGTATACCACCTCGGGGGATCTACCCTGAACAATATGAATCCCAAAAAGACCTTTCTCAATTTCAGGAACTCCCTTTACTCCATTACCAAAAACCTTCCCAAAAGGCAGGCCCTCCCGATCATCTTCATACGATTGTTACTGGACGGAGTGGCGGGCGTGCGGTTTATTTTTCAACTAAAATTCCTACATTTTTTTGCCATATTGCGTGCCCATATCAGTTTTTATGGTAACTTTATAAAAATGTTCAACAAACGGGAAAAGCAGCTTAAAACCGTAAAATACTATGCCGCGAAGTCCATTGTATGGTCACATTTCGTACATCATATAAAGAAATTTAACATTTTAGTAAAAGATTAACGGATTTGCCCCATCTACGGGATGGGTTTTTTCTATAATTTTGAAACGAATTAATTTATTTAATCATTATGAAAAAATTACTATTAGGTTGTTTGGGACTAACAATATTGTTGTCCTCATGTGTATCCCAGAAAAAATACGCTGATCTGGAAGCCAAGCATAAGGAAGCGCAAGATCTTCTCAATTCCGCTACCGTTAAATTGAACGATTGTTTGGAAGAAAGGGCTTCCGCAACTTCCAAATTAAAAACACTGGAAGATCAAAATGCCTTCTTGAAAGCCAACAATCAGGATTTGATCAACAATATGGGTAATCTGACCACCTTGACCACCAAAGGTGCCGACAACTTGGAGAAATCATTGGAGAGCCTAAAGGAAAAAGATCTTACCATACGTAAATTGAACGAAGCCATCACCAGAAGGGATTCCGTAAACTTGGCCCTTGTACAGAGCCTTAAAGGAGTTCTGGGCAACCTTGATGACGAAGATATCGAGATCAGTGTTGAAAAAGGGGTGGTTTTTGTTTCCATTTCGGATAAGTTATTGTTCAGCAGCGGAAGCTACAATGTTACTAACAGGGCAAAAGAAGTACTTGGAAAAGTTGCCAAAGTGGTGAACAACAAGCCCGATTTTGAATTTATGGTAGAAGGACATACCGATAACGTACCCTACTCCGGTGGTGTTCTTTTGGACAACTGGGATCTTAGTGTAAAACGTGCCACTTCCGTTGTACGTATCCTGCAAAAGGATTTCGGTGTAGATCCAAAACGTATGACCGCTGCGGGAAGGTCCGAATACATCCCCGTATCCGCTACGGATAAGGCCAAGAACAGAAGGACAAGGATCGTTGTGCTTCCAAAAATCGATCAGTTCTACGAAATGATCGAGCAAGGAATGAAAGATCCCAAGATCAACTAAGGAAATCATCAACATATAACAAAAAGGCCGCAAATTTATATTGCGGCCTTTTTTATGCGGTAAGATGATCGGGATTATTGTTTGAGATGTAAATTAGTACGGGATCATGATCAATTGTTGTGTTTATGCAAAAATTGTTGTTGATCTAAATAAGAAGAACTCTACGTTTTTGATACCTCAGAAATGTGTCTTCATAGCTTTATTTTGGGATTGAAGGTTCTTGAATGAATCTATCGGGGAAGGGGCATTAATACCAATGTAAAGAACAAACGGTCTACTTCCAATAAAGTTTCCAGGGCCATAAAACTAGCGTGCTTTCGTTCTTTCATTTTACTCAAGTAACCGTTATTGTTTTTTAACG
>TARA_R110002020_G_scaffold37239_1_pt1 | contig 81767 bp, 100 predicted proteins | sample TARA_R110002020 | Tara Oceans TARA_R110002020 (sample SAMEA4396489) | marine metagenome | biome: Westerlies Biome; feature: [MES] marine water layer (ENVO:01000295) within the mesopelagic zone...; material: water (ENVO:00002006), including particulate matter (ENVO:01000060) such...
GAAGGCGTCCAGCCGCGCCACCGAACGCCGAGCAGCAAAGTTTGTGCCGGCCGGATCAGTGGGGAGTACGAAGGCCGACCGAGAAAACTTTAACCTCAATGGGCCAGATAGGAAGTTGTCCAAGTCGCAGACCCATGATGTGTGGGAGAAGCCCAGCAACGACCCAGCGGACTGGTAAATATATGGATTTGTTAACTTTTTTAATTATTCTTTCGACTCCAGGATCGGGTACAATCTTCGATCCGACCACCGAGCCGGTCAGGGTGCCGATTGTCCTTGACGATTCCTTGACAACAAGGCGCTTGACAAAAGGTTAAGGGTGGGCTATATTTATAGAGTAATAAGGAGCAATCAATGCCGCGTGTAACTCTTGGTGATCGTCTTGAAACCTTGGTCGCAAGTCCATATCTTCCCAAGGGGAAGCGTGAATTTGCTGAGAGCCTGCTTGCTTACTATCGCGCCCGTAAATCGCTTAGCGCCGGCCGCCGCTTGTGGGTTGATCGTTTGGAAACGATGGTCACGGAGGCAATGGAGCGTGGGTTGGATGACGTACCGAGACTTGTGGCTGAAATTGACGATGTGATGACCCGGCTGGATAGTGGAACATGGGACCATGGATTTCTTGAAAGTTTGCGGGATCAGGCTCACCATGGCGGGCTTTCCGGCCGCCAGATGGAGGTCTATGAGCGAATTAAGGCGGCAAATTCAATTGAGGCAGCAGCCGCAAAAGAGCGTTGGGCGGGGGTATACCGGGAACATCACATCGAGGATGCTAAAATTGTTGCAACATACTACGCAAGCACCAGCTACTTTAAAGATGCAGCCCAATTGATTCTGGATGATGAGGGTTATATTCCCCCGGTTAATCTTTTTAACAAAATGTGTAAAAACAAGTATGCGATGAAGGTGATTGCAGCAGCAAAAGCAGAAGCAAGGTATCCAATTGGTTCATCTGTTGTGCGGCGCGCCAATGCCAAGGCATGGGGTCTTAAGAGCGGAGGTGTCGTGTTGAGTACAAATGAACCCATTGTGTCCGCAACGAAGGGCTGCAAGCGGTATAAGGTGCTTCCCTATGGATCAGCAACGCCGGTACTGTGCGAGGAACGGGACATTAAGCAGTTCAAAAGGAAAAGGGCCAACAAATGAATGAGGTGTACTTTAAAAAGGCGGCAGTACCCCGCAGGGCGTTAAATGCACCCAATTTACGTGAAGCACTTGGGGTGTGGGGTACTGATCGTTTGCTAAGCGTCGTCGAGGCATGCACGCATGCTGGCGAACCCTATCGAACCGAATACGGACAAATCCACAAACGCTATGCAAACATGACGTTTTTAATCTCTGAAGCAATTGCAGCAAACAACTTACAATACACAGCCGCCACGCTTTTACATTGGATTGACGAGGACTTCAAGAACGCTTTGACAGGCGCGCAACGTGATGCGGCGGGTCTTTGCGGAGCAGAGTTAGTTAAAATCATGCACCACTTTGGCGCGCCCACAGAACCAATTGTTAAAAAAGAGTAAAGGGGCAGTTAAACTATTGCCGTCCCGTCCGGGGTGATTAAATTATTATAGAGGGCGAAACTTCGCGCCAAAATTTTCCTTTTCAGGTAGGGAACAAAGCATGAAAATGACAATCGTTATAGACTCCGATGACCGAGAGGGCATCAACGACGCACTAAAGATGGTGCGTATTATGCACAAAAAGTATTCGGGCAACGCTACCGCACACAAGGAGTCGTTCGGAAAGATTGAGTTTATCAAGATGCTTCGCAAGTTTATGCGGGAGTCCGTTAATCACATGAATGACCCAGAAGATAACCAAGTCAAAGACCTTGACGACTTGCCGAACCTTCGCAACGCAAAGCGGTTTGCTGACCGCATCTTTACGGGGAATCGATGAGGATAAAAATTGGCGATCTGGTAAGAATGAAGATGAGCTACGATAACCGGCCAATGGGTCTGGTGACGAGACTTAAAGACGTACACGGATCCAGACAAGTGGGGATTCGCTGGTGCTTTCCTTTGGGGCTTAAGGCGCTTGAATGGGAGCCTGAAACGTGGCTGGAGATTGTTGGTGCTTGACATTCTCTTGACAATTCAACCCTTGACAACTACCCTATCCGGTGCTATATTATAGGTATAGAAAGGAGAAAATTATATGTCTTGGTCTGGTACCGTCACCTGCTCACACTGCTACACTCGCGGCCACAACAAGCGCAAGTGTCCCACCCTCACGCAAAGCATCCTCGATGACTATAAGATGTGGGCTGATTCCGCTGCTCGCCATAGAGCAGACGGCAACCCGACCCAAGGCGAGTACCATGAAGGCCGCGCCGAGCGATTCCGCACCATGTATATGAAGCGTACCAAGATTGATCCCGCGACAGGCGCGAAGGTCAAGAACAAGGCAGCGAAAGCCGAGCGCATGAAGAATGTGCAGTGTGGCTATTGTGGCGCTATGGGTCATACCCGGCGCATCTGTGAGGCTGTGAAGGCAGACTATCAAGTATACCTCGTTGAGACTCGCCAAGTGCGCGAGGATGCCGTTAAGCGGGTCCGCGAAATGGGTATCGGTGCAGGTTCAATGCTGGCATTCAAAGAGCATTCTTACAATGCTGAAGGCGAATGGGGCCTTAATCTGCAATTGAACTATATCATGCGCTATGAATGGGGCCGCGTGGATTCACACCGCAGAACACTCGATGTGCGTTACGTGGGCAACAAGGACATTTACCGGATGAATGATCCCTTCCACACATCGACAATTACCTTTACTTCTTTGGTTGAACGATTGCAAAATCAGGATGGTGTTCCCGAGCCGTCGCTTGCCGGATCGGTTGAGCCTCCCGATGGCTGGATTGACTCTGCTCCGAGCATTAAGTGTGCGTTCCCAACGAAGGGCAGCCAATACGAGAAGAAGCGCGCCTATGAATATGTATGGCCTTGCGATTCTCGCAAGCAAGTGATCCGCGATCTTGGCTTGCAAGAGCATTATCGGAACATGGAATAAGCCCTTGACACACTCTTAACAAGAAATAACTTGACCTAAAGCCCTTACGGGACTATATTTATAGTGTAAGGCAAAGAACCTAAACCACCACCCGGAGATACCACCATGGCCGTCGATTTCGCAACATTCCTTTCAACCGCACCTTTTATCCTTGACACCAAGCTGCCAATTCTTTTGCGCGGCCGTCACGGTATCGGCAAGTCGCAAGTGGTTTACCAAATTGCAGAGGCCCGTGACCTTCCGGTTATCGAACGTCGGGCATCGCAGATGACCGAGGGCGATCTGTTGGGTCTACCGGACACGGCAGACACCGAGATTAATGGTCGCAAGGCGACTACGTGGAACGCCCCTGATTGGCTTGTAGTGGCCTGTACTCAGCCCGTGCTGCTGTTTCTGGACGAGGTAGACCGTGCTACCCCGGAGGTCCGTCAGGGGCTCTTTGAGTTGACTGACAGCCGTAAGATCAACGGCTGGCACCTTCATGCTGATACGCTCATTGTCGCGGCCGTCAATGGTGGCGAGCATGGAGCGCAGTATCAGGTGGGTGAGATGGATCCGGCAGAACTTGACCGCTGGACCGTGTTCGACGTTGAGCCTTCGATTGAAGATTGGCTTAAGTGGGCCGACAAGCGGATTGAAGGCGTAGTGTGGGATTTTGTCAACCAAAACCACAGCCACCTTGAACACCATGGCGAATTTGAGCCCAACAAGGTTTACCCGTCCCGTCGCTCATGGGAGCGTTTCAACAATACGGCTTCGCCGGCTGGCGTGTTCGATGAGGGTGGCGATCTGGATCTTCTCTTCAACCTTGCTTCTGCATTCGTTGGCTTTGAAGCTGCGGTTGCGATTAAGGACTTCGTTGAAAAGTATGAATGGCAAGTGACAGTCAGCGAAATCATTGACGAAGGCATGATTGATCGAGTCGAAGAGTGGGGCATCAATGATCACTCTGCAATGATCGAGAAGATGCATGCATCCAAAATCTTTGAAGAAGAACTGACGCAGGGACAGATTGATAATCTCGCCGCCTACTTCCTGATCCTGCCGTCAGAAGTTGCCATGAAGCTGTGGACGGTCGTTGGCGACAACGATTGTGTTGAGAACTGCATCAAGCTGCACAAGGCAGAGGTTGATGGTGTAAAGATTAGCGAACATCTTGTGAAGATTCTCGGTGGTGGTGAGTAGAGTCTGAGGTGGGGCCGAAAGGCCCCACCGCACAACTCCTTAACATTTCCTTGACACAACTTTCCTTGACTTTTACCCCATTTGTGACTATATTTATAGTGTAAGGAGAAAAACATGGCAGACAAGCCCTTTAACCTCAACATGCACACGGCGCGCCTTCTGATGAGCGAGCCATTTTTTGCTGCAATCTCACGCCGAATCGAAAAGGTCGCATCAACATCGATCCCGACTGCCGGTGTCCGAGTCAATCCGGCTTCTGCACAATTTGAGTTGATGTATAACCCTGAGTTTATGGGCGCGCTGTCTGATAAGCACAAGCTGGGCGTTCTGAAGCATGAGTTCTATCACATTATTTTTGAGCATGTGACCGGCCGCAAGCCGGCTGGTGGATTGAAGCGAATCGACAATATTGCAATGGATCTTGCGATCAATAGCCATATCCGCGACCAGCTTCCGAACGAGAATGAACCCGGTCCCACTGTCGGCAAGGAGCCTATGAAGGCTTGTATCCCCGGCGAGGGTCCGTTTGCTCACCTTCCCGCCGATCAGACCTATGAGTGGTACAAGGCGAAGCTGGAGGACGAGCAGGACCAGCAACAAAAGAGTGAGGGCGATGGTGGTAGCGAATCGGGCGATGGTGAACCCGGATGGTCCGATCAGGATTCATTTGATTCACACGATGGATTCGGAGAGGTTGACGGCACAACCAACGAAATCGCCAAGGAGAGGCTTAAGGATACAGTCAAGAAAGCAGCAGAGGAAGCCGAGAAAGCCCGCAACTGGGGCAGTGTATCGTCGTCGATGCGTAGAAACATCCTTGATCGGATTTCAAGCAAGGTAGATTGGCGCAAGGTGCTGCGATACTTTATCAAGACTTCGCAGCGTTCTGAGCGTATGAGTACACCCCGCCGGCTCAACAAGCGGTTTCCCAAGATTCACCCCGGCAAGCGCGTGCGCCGGCATGCCAAGATCGCGATCAGCATTGATCAATCAGGATCCGTCGATGATGCTATGTTGGCCGCGTTCTTTTCCGAGCTTAACAAGCTGGCAGAAATCGCTGAATTTACCGTTGTACCCTTCGATACCCGCGTTGCCGAGGACAAGGTATATACTTGGAAAAAGGGTCAAGCGCGCAAGACTGAGCGCGTATTGACCGGTGGTACATGCTTTGATGCTCCGACCAAGTATGTCAATGCCGGCAACTTTGACGGACACATCGTATTGACTGATATGTGCGCTCCTAAGCCAATATCAAGCAACTGCCAGCGCATGTGGATGACTACCGCATACTACGCGAAGCATCCATATTTCAAAACGTCTGAGCGTGTGATCGCGATTGATGCTTAGGGTGCGTTAAACTTTCTACTCGTGTAGGTAGGCGTCTGATTCCCTGACGTTTCCTTAACAACTTTCCCCTTGTCTCTCTTGACCTCGCGCTTAAATTATATATAACGAAAGGAGATAACTTATGGCATACCTTCAAAAGGACGATCTTGTGATCATTCGCAACAGCAACAACACGATTCAGGCGCGTGTTGTCGATATGCAGTTTCGACGGTTCCGCAGTAGTTGGAAAGACAAGAAAACCGGAGAGAGAAAAAGTCGTTGGAAATCAGTACCTTACGCGATCTGTGAATGTTTCATTGGCGCGCCAATTGGCACTGAATTCTTGATTCCCGGCTACAAGCTGAAGAACGAGACAAAGGATGGTGAGCGTTTGTTGGTCCTTCGCGACAAGTACGCGGCAGAGTTCAATGGTGCGTGGGTGGCAAAGATGCTCGCGGAGAGCAAGGAGAAGCGCAGCGCATGAAGGCTGGCGATGTCATAAGGTTTAGGGCAACCGGCACGCTTGGCACAATCGTCAGCGTTTGGCCGGTCGATCCCGAGTGGACCGAGGTTAAAGTATTGCACAACGTTCCGAATATTCAGAACCCCACAGGCTTCAGTCTCGATTTCCTGCTGAAGCATGCAAAGATTATCAGCGCCTCTTGACAATTCCTTGACACGATTTGCCTTGACGATGACCTCTCCGGGGGTTATATTATATATATAGAAAGGAGAAAACTCTATATGGCTTCAAATCTCGACACCGTTATGACCTTCGACCAAGCATGCGAGCAGTTTACTGACTGCATCCTTCCGATGATTCAAGAGCAGCATGAGCAGGACGGTATTGCCGACATGCCCGCGCGCCGCGAGGCATGGAATAACTGGACCGATTCACTCTGCTCCGATGGGCAGATCAGCGATTGGCAGTACATGAACTGGGGCCATCCCCCGTGCAACGACTGACATTCTCTTGACAACTTAGTTGTTGACTTTCCCCCATTTTTCGTGTATAATATAGTATATCAAGTAAGGAGATATATATGCAACGTGCCATCGACCAAATCAAAATCCAAACCGCCAAGACCTACAAGCCTGCGCCTGCGCCGCCAACGCGCAAGCAACTAACGGGCTGGACCGTCGAGCAGGTAGGCCCGCAAATGTGGGTCGTGTTCCGCAACTCGACCACGCAGGGCAAGCAGGCAGTGATGGACTTCGATGATCCCGACTACGCGCAATCATTCGCAGATGGCTGCAATCGGGAACACAAGAACCCAACGAAGATGAGTGCATCCAGCCTTCGCCGGAAGGCCGCCGAACATCTGACAGATGAGGAAAAGGCTGATCTTGCAGCAATCATGTCAGGCGTCGAGTTTAATTAATCCTTTGACAATACCCAACGCGGGAAGGCCCAAAATGCGATAGCGACAAGTGCAGTCCGAGCGCACTTAAAAAATCGGACAGTCGGGAGCCGACCGGTGCAGACTAAGGCCCGACACTAATCCCTCCGAAAGCGAGCCGAATAGGAATAAAGAGGGGAATACACAAACCAGTGTAGCGAGAGCGACACAATAAACAAAGACTCTCACATTTACCATTTTCCATGGAAGGGAATAAATTGGAAACGATCCACACAATTAAGACCGCTGACTTGACTGCCAAGTTAAACAAGCCTGAGATTGATATATTGCAGCTTATTGATAGTTGGCTGCCGACGTTGACTGACTGGAGTGTTGACGAGCTATCACACAAATGCAAGCTGTACACAACAGATGCACACGCAGCCGTTGACATGCTCATCCTCCATGGCCTGCTCGATAATGCGCCTAAGTGCGACGTTACCGGCCGGCGAGTTAGCGTACCACCCATGGCTGCGATTTGGATGCGCGAGAACACAGAAACAATAAACAGCTTGCAGATGATGAACGATGATGAACTGTTTGAACCCACGGAGATTGCAGACGCATGAATGCATTAGGAATATACGGCGCGCGAGTAACAAATGATCGTGTCATTGAAGCATGGCAGAGGGGCCAAAGCGCAAGAAACCATAGATATTCTTTGTCCAGCATATCGCACCCATCTGGTCGGACTGAGTTGTTTAGCTATGACCTCAAGATCGGAGAACGCACACCGGCCGGCGTCATGGTCATTGCTGACTTTACAGCGCCGGCTAAGAGTTTTCGTTCTATGACAACATCTAAGCACGTGAACCTCGCCAAGTACAAGACTGGCAACCCGGTGATCATGCATCCGAGGGTATGGGAACACTCGCCCATGAGAGAGAGCGATGGAAGCGAAAAGCCTTTTTAATATGACAATTAATGTTACCATGCCTCCGATTCTTTACACGTCCCACACGGGTCAGCGTTATGCCGTGTCTGGTTGTCACTGGGTCGAGGTACCGGCAGATACAACACGCGATGACTTGCCACGCTATATGACATGGGAGGCGTCACCTTTGCCCGAAAGCAAACCATCAAAGACATGGAGCGTCGAGGGCAGCAAGGGAAACATATACACCGTTACAGATAGCGGTGGTCAATTGTCATGCACTTGTCCCGGCTACGGCTGGCGTCGTAAGTGCAGACATATCGAGAACACTAAGAATAATACAACACAATAAAGGAGGTGAAAGTATTATGGACTTTTTTCTATTCATGGCCGTGAGCGTCAGTGTGATTGCTGTGTGCGCCTGTATCAACTCAGCCGCTCAGGAGTTGAGGGGGATCCGATCTGTATTGGAGACTCATACCAAACTTGAACCCGTGCGGGTAAAAACCTATCAGCGTAGGAAGGGCGTGGAACTGTAAGTGTACAAGGCTGGAGAGTACATAAAAAGAAAGGCCCACAATGATCATCGGTTCATAGTTGTGAGTGAGGATATAGATAATTATATATTATATAACTGTTCACGTATGCGTATACAAACAATAGCTAAGGTTGTAGTACATGGTATGTATACACCAGTGGATTACAGTGGTTCATAGTGGGATATGGTGGATCGGACACATCAGGTTAAGGGGATTAGTTTTGCGCTTGTTTAATTATATGTGATATTTATTATGTATAATGTGCTTATGACTTAGTATATACACACTGCACGTAACGGCAAGTGTCAAGTCATTTTCTGTCCGCTTTGCTTGTCAAGTCAGAATATGTCCGCATAATACATTTATTGCTTGCAACTCTATGACATAATGCCACTTGCTTTTTGCGCGAGAGTGGTTATATTATAGATATGGTTAACTACTTACATATACAGGAGAATGATATATGCAATTGATCACACCCGCGTCCGGTTCCATGCTTACCCCCTTCGAGCAGGCATCTTTTAATGCACTGTGCTTGTCCGATGGACTCGCCCATGCCGATGCGCTATCTAAGCTCATGGATATTATGGTAGGCCTTGACATGCAAATTGACACGGCAAGAGCCGATGGCGATAATGAAATGGCCGAGCAGATCGAACGCACCAGCACACTGTTGCTGGCCAGCTACATCACCGGCTATGCATCGGAGGCGTAAACAGTTGCGAGAGTAGTAACAAATATATTATCACAGTTAACTGTTTACTTATATGTTAACAAACAATTGACAGTTGTTAACAGTATGTGATATTATGCATAGGGGGTACTACCCCCCTACCCCCCCACCGGAATCTATGTCTCTATAAACGGTTGGCGTGTCAAGGGGGTGCTAGCTACATTCACGATACGCGGCTAATATTTTGAGAATATAGAATTATGTGGAAATTATATAAGTACAACGGTCACTATATACAAGGCGAATTATTAAGCAAGCATTCTAGCGAAGAAGCAGCGCTTAAAAAAGCAAAGAAAGAGATTAAGCATACACATACAGAAAAGGTTAAACAAAACAAAGAAATCATTATATGGTTAGATGACAAAAATCACAATCCAGTGGGAATGATCGTTAAGAAGACCAGATAATAAGACAGTTAAAAAATACCCAAATTAATTTATGGGAATATGGAGATATAATGGAAGAGAAAAAGTATACATGCGCGCATTGCAAGACAGGAATCGTTAATCGATTGCCGGCAAGATGCCCGGAGTGTGACAAGGAACTAAATAAAGAAGTGGAAAAACGCGAGAAAAGAAAGCTGCAGCATGCGCGCAAGCATATAGAACAGCCGGCTATAGCATCGATTATGGCCGGATATATATTATTTGCAGTTATATGGATGGTAGCTACCATGACAACATCATGCGCGCACAATGCCGGGCTGGATTCAAGCGATGCATTGGACCCCATGGTATATACACAGGAACATTGCATGCAGGATGGATCAACTGCCGTATATACACTGCAGGCAGCTGCAGATGAGGATATAGGCGGCGTTATTGCGCAGCTAAACCCTCACGGGCGCGGGGGGGATATATACGTCAATATGCAATTAACAAATATGCCGACAAATTTTGTTGCCGTACTGCGATTTGCTAAATTAAGTTGTGATTCCTCCGTATACGTTAGATACTGGCCGTATCGGCCAATTAATAATTTATAGCTATAGCTAATTACTATGTGGAATATCCGGATAAATTTAATATTGCGCTTAATCCCGGCGATATGTTGGTCGACAATGTCAATAACGAAGTCGGTATATTAATAGAAAAGTACAAGGTACTTCCGGAAAACACATACGATAACGGATTCGTCACACAACCCATATGGGGTTGGAAAATTACTTGGGCCGGCGCTGATATGCATGCTACGAACCGGTTTGGATCTATAACTGAATCCGGTTTAAAACATCAAATTGTTGAAGGTCGCGTTAAATTGATTAAAAACGCTAATACTTAAAGTATGTACCTTATGAATCAACGTTTTAAAAATATCCAATTAAACGTTGGTGATTTGATTGTGGATATAACAACAAATCACTGCGGGTTTTTATTATCATACGAACGTCATATCGATATGTTTAAAGATGATATGTGGCTATGGGAAATTCATTGGTTTACGTATAATTCAAAAGGCGCAACTCACTATCCAATAAACTCCATTACTGTGATGGAAGAGGATAGTCTTAAATTCTCCATTCTCGTTGGTAGAACGGAATGGTATTCAATTAAAGGAGATACTTGGAATGCCGAAACTGCACAATTGGAACGCATATAAGTTGTTTAAAAACGGAAAACGTGCTAAAATACCTATATGCAAAGTTATGGCTGCTAATGTGATTGAAGCAGAAAAAAATTTTTTCAATGAAATTCTGCCGAATATGTCCGACAATTTGTCAAAATACAACTGGGCTTTTATTCGTGAGGACGTCCCGCAAGAAAAGATTACTGATAAAGAGATTATAAAATTTTCTATTGCGCGCCAAAGAAGAGAAAAATTTTTCGCAAACATTGCGGCTAAAATTGATAAGCTGCCTAATAGAGCCACCATGGTTCTTTTAAAAAGCATGGATACGAATTGGAAATGGGAATGGGCGGCATGCCAGCCCAGCACGCTTAAACGCTATGCTTCTCTTTCCCCACAATTTGATAAGGAGTCTGATGCCATTAAGTGGCTAGATAGGCAATTAGAAAATGATACTTAAATTAGGAGATCTGGTATACGAAAAACATTCTGGCCGTACTGGAATTATTACCGGCGGATCAAGTAACCCAACTAATAAGTCAGATAGTCAACTTAAATTTGATTGGTTTGTTGAAGTGCACTGGATATCGAGCAATCAAAATATTACCAAAAACTCTACGTTGGGTTTGGATTACGTATTAACCAATTCTCTTAAAATAATTTCAAATTCATAAAAAAATATTGAAGAACCTATAATACTATAGAGAGTTCAATATGCGTAAATTTTTAAAATACGTCTTTGTTATCGCTTTTATGGCAAACATAGGCGTATTTTGCGTTGGTATGGTGTTAGACGAGCTACATATAATGGTACTACCAATATTATCAATGCCCCTCTGTATGTGGGGTATTGAATTATATAGCGACGACTAAATCATGCTTAATTTAAAGAAAAGACTCGTTCCCGAGGTTGGCGATCTGATACAAGACCCCGCATCCGGAGAAGTAGGTTTGTTAGTTGAAAGATACGTAGCCCTTGATAGCTCGGATACAGAAGATGAAATAATATGGGGCTGGAAGGTGTCTTGGGCCGGCCAAAAGCCCAGCCAGTCTAATCGATTGGACTCAATTACTGAATTTGGATTAATAAGTTTATTAGAACAGGAAAAATTTATATTAATCAAAGCGCGCGAATAAACTATTTATATTTATGAAAAAGGTTATAATAACAGAGTCTGAAATAGCAATATTGGAAATGTTGTATAAGTCTTGGGCAGCTCTTGAAGCCTCAGAGGATAAGCTTGACTCTTCAAAAGCAATAGTGATATCTTCGACGATTTGTTCCGCATTGCCAAAATTATTAGCCGAAGTGCGTCGATGTAAAGAAAGCGAGAACGAAAAATGAAAATTCATTTTAAAATGAAATCAACATTATTTACTAAACACCCACAAGAAGTAAATGAAACGTACTTATCTCATCTTTTAAACGCTACTAAAATTTCGATTAAATTAGGAATCGCATGTCCAATGCAGCTATTGCACGGCTTATTTCCATTTATTTGTCCCCCAATGAATTCCAACGTAAATTCATTAATTGAATATTTAAATTCTATGCACCCGCAAGAACGAAAAAGGTGCAATGAAAAATGAAAATGAGATTATTTTATATATTAGCAATATTATTATGCTGTACAGCCGAGGGCGCCCAGCAACATTATATTAGCAGAGTGTTACAATCTTCTGAAACTGTCGAAGCTTTGTCGAGGAGCCCAAATAAAAATGGATATTGGAAAAAACCGCCTGAAGTTTACATATGCAAAAACGCTCCAATAACTGAGCAACGAATAGGCAAAGCTTTAGAATTTTGGAAAAATTTAGGATATGAATTCGGCGATGTTTTTTATCATGATGAATCTTTTGGGTGCATTAATGAAAATTTTGGATTTGGCGGTATAACAATCGACTTGATAGGTCAGAAATTTAAAGAGCCCAATATTGGAATGACGTGGAACTGGAAACATACGAAAACTGGCGAGATTGTGAAGTCTAGAATAGAGATTAAACACGGCTGGGGCGATTCACCTAGAGTTTTAGAACATGAAATTGGACATTCGCTAGGGTGGCTTGATTATGGCCAATACGGACATTTGATGAATCATGACTGGTCAAAGGGCGGCTTAGATACAAAGGGATTAAAAAATGTATACGAAAAATAAACTAAAAGCAATTATTAAAGAAGAATTGATTAAATTATTAAATGAAGATGAAAAATATGAGAAAATGATGGCGCGACTTGCTGCGCGAGGGATGACCGGCAAAGCAGATAAGCCAAAAGGCGCCGAAAGCACCAAAGCTAGCCAAGAATTATTGGCTCGAATTAGAGATTTGGGCGCCCAAGGTGCACGGAGTGCTCGGCCAGCAGATCGGGAAAATCTTGTAGATAAAATACTAGCTAAAATAGAAGCAGACAATTTTAAAAGAAAATCACTTGAAACAATACCTTTCGAAAAGGGTTCCGGAACTGCGGCCATGGCGCCAGCCCAACAAGACCTTAATCGAATTAAAACTGCGCTATCTATAATATTAAAAAATCCGACCGCTATAAAAGATTTATTGTCTCCGGAAGAAAAAAAAGCACTTAAAACAATTCTCGCTGAGCGAGATAAAAAATGAACCTTTTGTTTGAAAATTGGCGAAGGTATTTGAATGAAGCCACGCAAACAGAGATATATAAATTTACTAAAGATTTGCACAAATTAATTTTTGATGAATTCAAAAATAATGCAATCCCTACATTTAATAGCGGAAAGCGTCATTACAAATTTATAGCCAAACAGAAAGATGAACCAATAAAAAATAATATACCAAATCCATATAATATCGATGTCATTATTGCTAATTTTGAATGGGCTATGGCAACCAATTACGAAGCTTTTTTAAAAAGCCAAGGGGGTAATCCTTGGATGGGAGGCGCCTCTTGGGATCCAAAACCAACTGGTTTGGAGTTTATGGTAAATTATACTTTTGCTGTACCTGCTGAAGATTTTGACTTTAATCAATATTTAGAAAAATTTAATCAGGATTTGTTTGAGAAGATTGGTCACGAACTCACGCATGCCAAACAATATAAAGAAAAAGGCCTAAAGGATGACGGAGGGTTCGCAGGCAATTTGGGAGAGCCATCTGGCATAAAGAAGTATTATCTTGATCCAAGAGAAAAAGAGGCTTTTATACGAGGGATGTATTTTAAGGCGCGCCGCACAAAAACAGATCTTCAGAAGAACATCGAAACTTACTTTGAGGCCGTATTCAATGATGCGGTGCAGATGATGAAACAAGATTTTGAAGCCGGCCAAATACAACCAGAAGACGCAATAAGAAAAAGAGAGGAATTATTGCGCACTATTATACTAATTACCAAAGAATATCAAGCAGAAGCAAAAAGCATGTATGGAGTGTAAAAATGCAAAAATTATTTGAAAGTTGGCGGGAGTTCTTGGTGGAGCGCGCCATGTATATATCCAGCCTTGAACAGGCATATCAAGTTTTAGGATTGAATCCGGGCGCTGATGACACTGCTGCCAAAAGAGCTTATCGTAAAATTGCCAGCAAAGTTCATCCGGACGTCAACCCCTCACCGGATGCAAATCAAGCATTTCAAAAAGCGGCTGAAGCCTACGAAGCAATAACATGGAAGGGCCCGGGCAGCTTTGCTTACAAAAGAGGCGGCGCCGGCGATTCGGGCGGCCGTAGAAGCTCAGCTAGCGCAGATCCGAGTGGAGACTTGCTTGCTTCATGGAAGGCGACTGGGCCGATGTATCCGGGAATTCTAACAAGTCTACAAACAATTATTGGCATAGTAGCTCAGGCAATTGAAACCAATCAATCAGTTAAGGTAGACGGCATTAAAGTGCCGGGAGACGTGGTGATTGCGCGAGAGGACTTTGAGAACCTTTCTAGGTTTATGAGACATTATCAGTATGAAAATCTTCGTGTATGGGCTATGGGTGGGGGTGCATCGACAGATTTTGTTAATAATAAAATCATGAATACCCTTAAAAGTGTCTCAATCAGTCCGAAATTCGGATCAGGCAAAGAAGATTTGCAAAATTTTGTTAATATTTTAAAAAGAGTGGTGCCGGGGGAAGAAGCCAAGGAAGAGCCGGGCGCCCCAGAGCCAGAGCCAGAGTCGACTAGCAGCCAAGACCCATGGGGGGAGGATTGGGATGCGAAGTATGGCGGCCCAGTATCGGATGAGGAGATGGAAGACTTTAAGAAAAAATGGAGCGCATAGGATAATAAAAAATGAAACACGTATCTGAAAAAAAAAGAAAGTTGACTAAAAAACCAAGTTCGGAAACCAGTTTACGTGACTGGTTTGGTCGAAAGGGCGCTCCCGGAAAAAAAGGAGGATGGGTTGACTGCAATACGTGCAAGGACGGGAAATGCAAACCTTGCGGCCGCTCAAAAGGTGAAAAAAGATCTAAATATCCTAGATGTCGACCAACACCATCAGCATGCAAGGGGTATAAAAAACCAAAAAAAGAGGAACTGTCAATGGATATAGATCAGATTATTATGCAAGAGCTTGAAAAAGCAATTCATGAAAAGAAAAAGAAGAAAAAGAAAGACGCATGTTATCACAAAGTAAAATCGCGCTATAAAGTTTGGCCAAGCGCATATGCATCTGGCGCATTAAGCAAATGTCGCAAAGTTGGAGCAAAAAATTGGGGTAACTCTAAAAAAGAATCACTTCAAATCATGATCGAAGATGAATTATCGCAAGTTTTAGATGAAAAGAAGAAGGCATGCAAGCCATCCAAAGGAAAGCGCTTTGCAAAACGTGTAAATGGCAAATGTCGTTCATTTGGCCAATCTGGTAAAGCAAAGAGTGGTGGAGATCGCATTAGACCCGGCACTAAAAAGGGCGATGCTTATTGTGCGCGTTCAGCAAAAATTAAAAAGTGCAAAAATCCGCCATGTGCTAATGCTTTGTCTCGTAAAAAATGGAAATGTCGAGGCAGCAAGTCGATGAAGGAACAAAATGATTAAAATTTTAATTAAAAATATAAAAAACTTGGCATGCCCCCCTTCGACACAAGATTTAACTCTTAATACAAATAATAGAGATGCTACAATTAAAAAATTTAATTATGGACCATTAAATGTCGACGAACCGGCCAACTATTGGCAAAAAATTGCAAAATATTGGAAGACAACCGAAAAAGCTGCAAAAAAATCCGTTTGTGGGAATTGTGTTGCCTTTGATATATCCACCAGAATGAAAGACTGCCTGCCCGGAGATACTTTTGATGATGATGGCGAGCTTGGCTACTGCTGGATGCATCATTTTAAATGCCATAGTGCCCGGGCATGCCATACATGGGCTAAAGGTGGCCCAATTGCAGAGGATTCTGAGTCTATGGAATGGCAAAAGCGCTCAGGTACAGGTTCGGAAAATTAAAATGCGTACAGACGAGGAAATTTTAGCAGAAACCACCTTTTTTTTAGAAAGTTTGGGCATAAAAAACCCAAAAGATGAAGAAACATTGCTTCGAGAACTCGATGATGTTGAAATGGAAGCCATTGAAGACGTCTTGGATGATATGAAAGGCGAAGATCTCGCATTTAATAATCTTTTTAACGGGGAAATGCGCAAAGTTATTAACTTTCCGACCATGGATAATGAATCTGAGCTTGGTCGGTTCGTAGAAATGCTTAAACAGGTGCTCGGATTGACTATTGACTGGGAAAAGGGCATGGTTTCGGCCCAAAGAGAGTGGACAGAAGCCTCAATTGAGAATGACGCGGCGTATGTCGACTTTATAGCCATGGGTGGCGAAGGACCAAAGAAGGTAAATCGCAAGTTTCAGATGAAAATCGGCAAATATTTCGCAAAAGTAGACAAATTATTACAAGATTACAGGATCCTGAGACGAAAAATAGCTCATGAAGTGTGGAAGGGGCGCCAAGACAACTCATGGACCGCTAGTTTTAGTGTGGGGCAGATTAAAGACTCTTTATCCACCGATGAGCTAAAAAGACTCTACCAAATCCAAAATGGGCTTGAATTGTACGTCGGTACCGACTCTATAGCCAGCTTAAGCAAGCATTATGAGGGATATGAAATCGCACAAACCGGAAAAATCACAAAAATGCCCGATTTAGCCAAATATTGGCAAGAAAATGCCGGATATATCAAAAAGAACATTGGAGAACTCACAAATGACAAATATTCCATTATTATCACTCGACACCCCATCGATGTGATGAGAATGAGTGATTTCAACAGGATCACCTCCTGTCATTCCCCACCAAGTCGATCTGGAGGCACAAATGAATATTATAAGTGTGCTGTTGCTGAAGCGCGCGGACATGGCGCAATTGCTTACGTTGTGGAGACCGAAGATCTGCTTTATATGACAAACACAAGCAATATTGAAAGCGCAGAGCAAGAAATTCAAGAAGGTGAAATATTTGGCGACGAAATCCGCGGATCCCACATCGGAATTGGTGATTCAAAACGTACTTTACAGCCCAAAAGCCGCACCAGACTGCGCCAAATGCGATATTATGATACAGACACCCCCAAACGCTGGGACGACGGCACAGAATTAGCAGTTCCTGAAGAACGTATTTATGGCGCCAGTATACCGGGCTTAGCAGACAGAATTAGAGAATGGGCAAGAAAAAACCAAGAAGAAGCACTTAGAAATATGCCCAGCACCAACGATGACAAGGAAGACGTCAATTTAAACAGGTTTTATATATTTGGCGGATCTTATGAAGATACTGCCGGTGCAGAAGGCCGCAAAACCTTGCTTTCTAGACTTGCGATGATTGAAACAGAAGCGATGACTGGTAAAATTCGCCAAAACAAAGAAACCGAAGACGCTTTAGACGCAAACGCCATTTCTGGGCTACTTGGAAGGTATACGGCCTCAGTAGAAGAAATTGAAGTTTCATGGAATCAGCATTATGCCGCTGTGGGGGTAAATGCCAATGTACAAGACGACGGAGACGGTGGTGTTTATATTGAAGCAGATGCGAGAATCACTTTTGAGTACGATATTGATGAGTTTTCAAGTTTACCAAACTCTTATCCAACGGGAATGTATGCTTTTGATAATATAAATGACATATGGGGTGATATCTTTGATAGTAGCTCTGGGTTCGTTAATAAGTTCTCGAACACAGCCGTTCATATTGGCTGCAGATTCAACTTAGAGCACCCCGATATCGGAGAATCTGCACTCATGTATGATCCTGATGGTTTTAATGATTTTTGTCAAGTGCTTGATAGGCTTGATGACAGGCGCGATGGATTCAAAGCAACTATTGATGAGTTTTTGAAGCGCGAAGGCTATCTGGAAGGTGGAGAATACCTCAAATTGGCATATGAAATAGAAGATGCCCCTTTCGAGTCATATGAGTGGGATGTTAGGTCTGATGGAGAAGATCCATCCGAGTCATATACATCAACAGCTGCAGTGTCTCACGACTTTAATCCTGAAGAGTTGGGGGTAGACCCTAGAGTTTTGTTTAACATCTTGGATTCTCGCGATTGGCGCCTTTTCATCAGAAAAGAATTGCTTAAACAAGCGAGAGATGAGCTTGGAGTTGAATATTATCTTGATATAGAGAACTCTCAGGCAGTTGTGCCCCCAACAGGACAGGACATAAAGTATACTCTTACCTTTAAAATCACAGCAGACGACCCGGATGCTCGCGTACAACTATTCCGAGAGCTGACGACGGGAGCGATGGATGATGAAGATGTATTGAATAACCTGTTTGATTGGGCAATGAAGCAGACGCTTAATGCTCGCTTGCCTGCGAGCCAACAACAAAACTTAGACGAACACCTCGTAAAAACGTGGAAAGGATTTTTAGGAAGATGAGTCAATACTTGAGCGATCCAGATTATCTTTTTAGTATTTTAACCGCTTTGGTTAAAAAGAATGGTGGACAAATTGTATTATCTGAAAAAGAGTTGCAAAATATTTCAAAAGGTGATTTAATTGGAATGTATTATGAGCCAAAAACAGGAAATTTGGTTTTAAAAGAAGTGGAGCCAGAGGATATGCTACTAGCAACTGATATTGTAACCACTAAAAAAGAAGACAAATACGATAATTAAATGGAACACATAGGAGAAAATTATGAGCACACCAAGAGATTTAATAAGAAGCACGTGGGAACGATATAAAGAATTAATTTTTTTAAGGGGCAACTTAGAGGATTATGTTTTATTTACCGGCGCCAAGCTTGGATCCTTCGCTGCCGGCGTTGCAATAGGATATTATTGGCTATGAAACATCTGGATAACGCTTTATCTCAACTTGATTCATATTTAGTATATGAATACGAAGAAGCAATAGAGTTGTGGATTACCTATGGAGGGGATTAAATGAAGTATATATTATTGTTATTATTCTCGGGTGTCGCATATGCCGATGACGCTCAAGAAGAAACGCCTAAAGTTATTTATAAAGAAAGAACTGAAATCGATTTCGAAGGAGTTGAAGTGCAAGGAGAGCTAGTACGACCTCAAGGATCATTGGTCTTAGAGCGTAAAAAAGCCCAATTCAATTCAATGATTAAATTGCGAACCGATTTTGATGATGAGATGGATAAATCAGTGGAGGAAATAAAATGAAACTTTTAATTGAAAACTGGCGGAAGTATTTGAACGAGGAAGAAGAAACGGCCTCTATAGTCGCGAATGCATTTCAAAACACAGATCCTGATTATTTGGAGCGCTCCATAAAGCAGCGTACTCCGGGACCAGAAGCTGCCGGAAGCACGTTCTCTGAGTCGGTATCTATTCAAGACTTAATTCAGGCGCCATGGGCACCATATAACCATCCAGCCATATCATCTCCAGCCATAGGCCTTAAAGCACCGATCCCTGGCATATTGGGAATCGCGGATATCAATGAGGCACCAGATGAGGTTGTGTTCCAACCAGCGCACGGAGGAAAGGCTATGACCAAAGAACCCAATCCTCAAACTGGAGAAACAGAGGTGTTGGCAGAGGTGGTGGCCAACATACCGGAAAACGCAAGAGGAGTTAATCACACAACTCTCTTATTGGGCCCCTCGCGAGAAGATCCTAACAAGTTGCAGGTATGGACATTTTTCCCCGGTGATCCAACCCCTCAGCTTCCTGAAATAACAATGCGAGAAGTTAAGGAAAGATATAACACAACTGAAGATCGTATCCCTGGGACAAAACAAGATGCAATTGATATGGGATATGGTTTTGTCAAGCATGCAAACATTTAAAATGAAACTCCTACTTGAAAACTTACGTCAATGGTTGAGAATGTTGGCAGATTTTACAATCGGTAGGTGTTGTTGTTGTTGTGGGTGCTGGAATGCCGCAAAATGTAATGGAGATTGCAATGAAACCCCTATTTGAAAATTGTAGCCAATTGTTTGGAGGCGCAAGATGAGAACCGACTTAGAATATGTTAAGATGCGACAAAGACAGTGGGAAAAAAAAAGACGGCGCGCCGCTGAACTGGAAGCCAAAAAAGAAGCGGCACGGGTTGCTAAAATGGAAGCCGAAGTCCGCGAGCAAGAAGAGATTGCTGCACATAAAAAACTTCTTATGGAGCAGCAGGAAGATGAACACCTTCGTCAAAAACATGTCCAAAGAAAAGAAAAAATAGCAGAACAAAGATGGGATAACCAGTTTGACACCTTGTTAGCTCGGATAAAAGACCAACTTCAAGAGGACAAAAAGCTTGAAGAAATAAGGATTATAATCCAAAATCGCATACCCTCTCTTCAAAAGCTTGATTGGGATAGTTGGATATCCGACCCCCTTAATCAAAAACTGGCTGATTTAGATTATGAGCACGCAATGGAAATGTTTAAACGCGATAACCTGCTGGCATACCGGCGCAAGCCCGGGCGAAGCAAGAAAAGATATCCCATAGATAATTATGCCTTAGTGTTCACCGGAAATTCTGCCGGCGCAACAAGAGCCTATGACCATGTAACAACTGACTTTAATCCTGATAATTTTGATCTTAATTTAGGATTTACTGTTTCTTATTGGGTTAGGCCAGCTGAAGTAGGAAGTACCATGTTCGCATTTGGTAGAAAACATAACAATAACCAACGATTTGTGTTTGGTATTAGTAAATCAAATAAAATATACATTGGTACTGGTGGAAATAAACTTGAAGGTACATGGAGCGGTGGTCTAACCGATAACCCGTCTGGTCAAACTGCGGCGGAATTGTTTCCTTCACTATTTGATGACGGAGACTTAAAAACAGGTAATTGGCTTCATTTTGCAGTGACATATACAGACCGTACTTCAACAAGTGAAGGTAGCGTAGCTCGTAAAGTATATTTAAATGGCGAACTTATAAGATCACAAAATGTAAACTGGAGCGCTACAGGTGGTGGAACTGGTGGTATGACTTTTGGTGCGCGCAGGACATCAGGCAATCAATATGACAACGGATGGGCTTGCAGTCTTGATGAGGTGGCTATTTATGATACAGCCAAAGATTCTGATTGGATTACAGGTGTATATAATGGTGGAACTAAATATGACCATAGACGAGACGGCGGAAATGGCCTTGTAGGATATTGGAAATTTAATGAAGGCCGTGGTATCACTGTTAATGATCGTTCTGGAAAAGGTAATCATGGAACTTTTGCTGACATTTCTGGAGATACAACAGCTTATCCAACTTGGGAAAAACGATAAATGAAGCTCCTACTTGAAAATTGGCGAAAGTTTATCACCCAAGCAGAGGAACCCATCACAACTCTTCGCATCTTCGACTTTGACGAAACAATAGCCCATACGGAGTCAGAAACACGTGTTAAAGCTCCCGATGGCTCCGAAGCAACCCTGCGTAGTCAGCAGGAGTTTGAAGCCTACATGCGCGAAGCAGCGGCGAAAGAAGGCATTGATGCTTTTGACCCGGTATCAGCATTAATGGAAATTGGATATCAAATTGATTTAAGTGATTTCGCTATTGTCAAAAATCCTAAAGAAATTAGAGTAATTACTGATAAATTGCGTGAATTTCCAGAAAATTCAAAAACTTATATTATGACTGCTCGACGGGGACAGTCTCTTGGGCCCATATTGGATTATTTAGAAGAAATTGGAATTGATTCATCGCAAGTAAGACCAATAGCAACTCATGGCGAGTCTAAAGGAAACGTAATAGCCACAATGATTGGCCAAAAAATAATGAATGATGGAAAATCTAATATTAATTATATTGAATATTATGAAGATTCTCAAAAAAACATTAATGATGTAATTTCAAAAGTTTGCGAAGATTCAAGTTTAGAAGACATAAAACCTATAGATTTTAAAATTATAATTAATAAAGTTATCAACTATAATGGTGAATATAGTCTCGAACCGATTGAATGTAGGTAGGTAAACTAATTAATATTATGAAAACCATTTACAATAGATGGAAAAATTATTTAATGATTGAAAATGATGCAGACAGTAGGGAAGTTGCCAAAGCGATTATAATAACGAAAAACAACAAAGTTTTAATCCTCCAGCGCTCTGCTTATGTTAAAAAATACGCAGATGAATGGGACTTGCCCGGTGGCCACCTTAAAGAAACTGAGTTGGTGGAGATTGGATTAGATAGAGAAGTAAGGGAAGAAACTGGATTGAATATATCAAATTTAGATCATGAAAAGCTTATGACCGTTGACAATATGCACTATTACATAATTAAATATAATAAAAATAATGACGAAATTGATGTTAATATTAGTGACGAACACGTTGATCATGCTTTTATATCACGTGAAGAGTTAGATAATTTTAATATTTCTGATAAATTTATATCTGCTATTAATAAATCCATGGGCTTTGACGATGAATCATCATAGTCTAAACTATATAATGTAGCAACGCAAAGGTAATTTATGAGCAATATACAAAATAACGGATGGAATGAATATTCACGTTTAGTTTTAGAGCAGCTAGAAGTTTTGTCTGCCGGCATTGAATCTCTTAGAGAAGAGGTGCAAGGAGTAAAACAAGAATTAGCTATAATTAAGGCTAAAGAGGATAAGGTTATTGAATTAAGGACGTGGAAAGACAAAATTGACGAAGTTATTTCTCCGACACAATTAAAACAATATCTCAAAGATATTGATGACCTTAAAGATTTTAAAACTAGAGCAATTACAATATTTGCAGCTGCTCAAGTGGTTATGATGGGGTTTTTTGGCTTAATGAAATTTATGGAATAAAACCCAATGGCTTCTAGAAAGAAAAAAAAATATGATTCTGAAAAAATACGAAAAATTGTTAAACAATTATCCGGCGAGCTAGATCCTGATGATGATGAACTGGAGCCGGCTTACAAGATTAAAGGTACGGGCCACTTGTGGTGTTTTTCTCCAATTAGCAACTCAATGGTTAGAATCCTTAGAGGAAGCAAGGTATATCTTTTGCAAGAAAATATAAAAAATGAAGATGAAGTTATGATATTTGTCGCATACGAAGTGGTAAACATTGATAAAAACGAAATAATAAAACTTGGGTACAATTAAAATGTTATTTTCTTTTGATAGTTTTTGGAAAATGATTGGGTTGTTGTTATTTTTTTGGGGATTTTATAATTTTGCCGGGTTTGAGTTAACGGTAGTGACATTGCTAACTTTAATTTGGTTAAAAAAACCACAAACTTAAATCATGAAGAAGAAGAAGAAAAAGTTACAAAAAAAACCTGAGAAGGTTATTGTTATTAATGTAACAAGAAATAAACGAAAAATTCGTGTTTTAGACTTTGACGCGGATAAAGAAGCTTCTAGTAATAAAAAAAATAAGACCGATGCAAATAATAATTAATATTAAATATTAACTAATTAGAAAGGTATGTGGGGTTTATCTATATGGACAAAAAGGAGCCATTTGGAGGCCAAGCTGCCAAGGATATTGATCCGGGCGATTTGGTTAAGTGGACCAAGTGGAACCCAGATTTAGAAGATTGGGATGAAATAATTGGAATTGTTATCACCATAAGTGAAGAGATTCGTGGAAACCGAATGGTATCAATTGCCAAGGTTGTTTCACTAAACAATCCTTTGACTGAATTAGATTTTTTTACTATGAGTCTTAAACTTATATCAAAAGGTTTTAAAAAGTACTAATTATACTATAATATGAGGTTATTAGATGTCCTGCCCGGATCATAGCGAATTAAAAACTTTAATAAAGGATTTTGTACCATATGCTCAAAAACGAATGGGTTTTACAAAAAAACCACGGGTACTCTTTAGAAGAGATTCAGAAAATGCGAAAAATGTACTTGGAAAAACCGCACATTATGATCCTCAGTCTTTTACCGTTGTTTTATACGTTAATAATCGTCACCCAAAAGATATAATGCGCTCCTTGTCACACGAATTAGTACACCATACTCAAAATTGCCGCGGCGAATTTGATAAGCAATCTATCGCCGGCGAACAAGGATATGCGCAAAAAGATCCACACTTAAGAGAAATGGAGCGCGAGGCTTATGAGTTAGGAAATATGTGTTTTAGAGATTGGGAAGATAATTACAAGGTAACCAAGACTAATTACAATGTCACTCAAATGTCTATATCTGAGTGGAGAAATCTTGAATTAAACAAGTTAGTTACAGAAAGACTAGTAAAAGGAGTAAAATAATGAGTGATTTTGAAGATTGGAAAAATAAAGAAAGGGGTCAAAATTTGGCCAAAAAGTTTGGATTTAAATTTGATTTAAATGCTTTAACTGAAAACAAAAAGGAATATGATTTAGACGAAAATGCAAATGATCGCATTTTTGCCCCAAATCATTATTGTGCGCACCATGTTCGTTACGAAGGGCGCGCCGGTCAAACAGTTGATCACAACTGGAGTGAAGAGTTGCAGGAAGTAACTCAATATGATATCAAATTTGAAGATGGTACCGTTGTAAGAGATGTGCCAGTTAATGAGTTGGAAATCATAGAAGCGAATTTGGCAGAGGCTCATGGAAGCAGCAAAAGCCATCCGCCGGCAAAAAGAGACACAAAGAAGCCAATGAAAAAGGACACCGAGGATGCTGATGGCGATGGTGATACAGACGAAGAAATTCCGGCTTATGTGGGCAAGGGCGATGCTAAGAAAAAGAAGAAAAGTGGAAAAGGAAAAGTACCGCCACAATTTGAAAAACACATAGGAAAAAAGAAGAAAAAGAAAGATCTTGATGAAGATGCCACTCAAGGTTTGAAGAATTTTATTAGAGAGCAAGTTAAAGTTGCCATGGAGGAACTAAAGAATGAATCCTAGACGAAGATTATTGTGGAAAATGCGCGCCAGAGCGAAAGCAAAAGAAGTTGAAGAAACGCCTCTTGCTTCAGTCGACTTGGTGCCAGAAGAACCTATTTTAAAGCAAGAAGTGGCGCCTGAAGCGCCCAAGACTGCCAAAAAAATCAAGGTTTCGCAAAAAACAACGACTAAGCGAACAAAACCTGTAAAAAAGGAAAAATAATCTATGTCAATTGATTTTAACAAATTGACAAGGCAATTTTTGCTAAATGAAGAGCGGCTCCCGGAAGATGTTTTTACATTTATTCAGGGCCTTCATGATGTTTTATCTAATTTTACTCCACGAACTATGGCTGAAAAACGAAGAGTTAACTTGGCCAAAAAACAACTTAAAGAAATTAAATATCATGCAAGAAAAATGTATAACAAAATTACAATTCTAGAAGAGAAGATTAACGTATTAGAAGAGGGCAATTAGCAATGCTATTGGTGGAAGGGCCTGTTGGTCACATGGCACACCCATATGAAAATTTTGACATGACTTTTAGAGAGCTAATAGACATGTTCAAGGTTGCCTCACAAGGATTTCCAAAGTTAAATGTAACTGAAAAATTAGATGGCCAAAATATTCTTATATCTTATGACCCAAAAACTGGTCAAGCGCTAGCCGTTCGAGCCATGAAGGCGCATGCCGCGTTAGGGGGCGTCAACAAAGAGCAGCTTAAAGATTATTTTACTGTTGAACGCGAAAGAAAAAAATACGAGCAGCTTTTAAAAAAGGGTGTCTCACAAGCCGAAGCCGCGGCAGAAGCGAAAGCCGCACGATTAGACGCGACTGAGCAAGGCGCCGGAGTTGTTGAAGCTTTTTATGATGCAATGCAAAATTTTGAAGAGGCCGCCAAAAATCTTCCAAGGGATATTTTTATCTCTCCGCAAGGCAACAATATATTTTATAATGGCGAAGTTATGGATCCTAGAAGCCCCAATGTGGTCGATTATGACGCGCGTGTACTTACACTACATAGGACTGGGTTGCAAGAATTAATCAATGATAAACTAGTGCCACTTGAGTCGACTCAAGCTGAAGATCGCGCTAGCCAAATAGAAGCAGAATTACAAAATTTCCAAGACGACGAAGATCTTCCGCTAATAACAGTTAATGCTATTAAAGATTTTACAAATTTTATTGAAAATCGCGAAGCATACCAAGCCGCAATTAGAAAATTGCGTTTGCTGGGCCGGCCAGGCGAAACCATTGGGGGTTTTATGCGGGCACGCGTGCTTAATTATCTAAACGAACGTTTAAACACGTATTTAACTGAAGAAACAATAGACGGCATGGTAGATGCAATATTGTTTGTTGCCAAGACTAATAGAAATCCTAGAAAAACACAAGAAATTGCAAGAGTCATGGCAACCATCCCTCAACATGAAACTGATAGCCGAGGGTTGGCTATGGATCTTCTTAGCACTCCTAAAGAAATTAAAAATATTTTAAGAATCGCAATTAATCCACTAGAACAGGTAATTCATGATTTTGGAGTTTCCGTATTAAATAACATGAAGAGCGCATATATAGTCCAATCTGGTGTTGCCGTTACACGCCTTAAAGGCAAAGTTAGCCAACATATTCAAAAAGTTAGGAAAACGGCCTCGCGCGCAGATCTAGAAGTCCTACAGCGAAACATAAAGAAAATATTAGGCGGCGAGGACGTCGGAGATGTTTTAAATGATGAAAATCTACAAGCAGCGATAGAAAAAATTACGACAGCCGTTGAGGGTCTTGTTTTTGACTATAATGGCCAAACATATAAATTTACCGGTAACTTTGCCCCAATTAACCAAATTATGGGATTGGGAAGATATTCTCGGGGCCCCGAAACAGAAACACCAAAATTAGGGGAAAGCGATATTGATGTAAACGAGCCAATTACAGAAGAGGAATATGAGATTAAACAAGTCGTAGTAATTTATCCGGGCAGATTTCAGCCTATGGGGCGCCACCATGTTGCAACGTATGAATGGCTACAGAAGATGTTTGGTGATGCAAACGTATATATAGCCACATCAGATCCCGCCTCAAAAGAAGAAAAAGGCAAAAAAATTAACCGTTCTGAGAATCCTTTAGATTTTGAAGAAAAGGCGATGATTATGACGCGCCATGGCATAGATCCTCAAAATATTATAAAAGCAGATAATCCGTACAAACCCGTTGAACTACTCAGTAGTTTTGACTCTGACTCAACAGCGGCTATTTTTGTATATGGCGCCAAAGACGCCGGGCGATTGCCCTATACAAAGGTCGACGGTAGCCCGGGCTATTTTCAGAAATATGAAGAAAACGAAGACAGCCTCAAAGGATTTGAACAACACGGCTACGTTTATGTTGCTCCCCATGTTTCAATGGGAGTTCCCGGTTTTGATGAAATGTCCGGAACGACTATTCGGGCAGCTTTATCAACAGGAAATCCTGAGTATTTTAAAAACATAATGGGATGGTATGATGAAGATATCTTTAACATGTTAAAAAATAAACTGCGTGGATTATCTGAATCAAAAGATTTTGATTTACTAAGCTTCATATTAGACACAGTTGAAGAGAATCTAGATGAAATTACAGTAGCAGGAAACGTTGCCGGCGCAGCCGGTGGGTTCACTGATACAGTTGCCGTTAGGAAGTTTAATAAGCGCCAAGAAAAAGATGCTAAGCTTAAAAAGAAGAAGAAAAAGAAGAAAAAGAATATAGATGAAGAAATGGTTGACACAATAATGGACTATTTAGTTAATAAAGGTATGGCACAATGAACAAAGTTGACAGAATTCAATATTACAATGAACTCAAAGAAGAAAAAGCTCTTAGAGAGAATATAAGGCAAATTATAAAATTTGTCAAGCAAAAAAGAACAAAAGAAACAAAAAATAATTTAGGTGAAGAAAGCCAATTAAGAAACCTAATTCAACAAATAGTTTCTGCAGAACGTTCGCGCATCGTAGAGGCTGCTACTCCTGATAACGATCCATCCCCAAATAAAACCACTGGCATTAATGTTTTAGAAGATCTTTTAAAGAAAATTATTCCCATTTTAGAAGATGATTATAAATTACTTACCACTGATGAGGACCAGCGCCAATCCTTCAGGGCTCACATTATAAACGGAGTTATCCAATCCTTGGCGCCGGCTCAAGCAAATGACTCTGCAGAAACAGAAATAGCAGATGTTAGAGAAGCTTTGGATGTTGACATCGCAAACGATGAAGATGAAACACCAGCAGAATTTATTGATATTACCGGCGATGATAATGTACCGGAAAAAGAAGTTCGACCTGAAGAGGAATTTGGTACCGGCTTAGAAGGTCAAGATGAAACCGGCCGCAATATGGCTTATCAAACGTTTAAGAAAATTGAAAAAGGAGTATTAGATTCGTATGAATTGCTCTCGAACCCTGCAGATAAAGAACTGTTTTACGATTATTTATTAGCTAATTTAAAATTATATTTTGATAGATTTGAAGAAGAACTATCTGTCGATGTAAGTGAACCCGGCAGCCCAGAATATGATCAGGCCAAAGGCGTTACAGAGCCCCAAGAAGAAGAGCCAACTTTAGAAATTTAAAAAAAAGACTTGACAAAATGACAAATTGGCATTAAATTTAAGTTGTGACTGAATGCGATAGTAATAATATTATATATGATTAGTAAATATAAATTATATTCTATATCAAATCATTTAAGAAGACAGAACAGATCATCTGATGAATTAGAAATTGCAATTAATGCACTATCACTAGAAGAATTGATAGCTCTTAAATTAGAACTGTCATCTAAAATATTAAAATCAAAAATGTATGGATTTAATTTATGGAAAAATATTCCTGCAATTATAAAAGATTCTATGTTAAAGTATACCATCAGTGCAACAAGATCGAAGAAAGATGCTAGTAGATACTTGGGAATCAACTTAAGAACTTTAAATAACCTAATTAAAAAATATAAACTTGAAGAATATTTCGAAAACAAACTTGACAATATTACAGATTAGTAATATATTTTTTATTGCTCTTTAAAAATTAAATAATCATGCGTTAAATTGTTATTAATGTAAATGTTCCAAGCCTCTCATGAACATGCAGATTTATCTCAGAGAAACTGGAGGATAGCACGGTGTGAGCAAAAGATCACCAGCGCATGATCAGATTACGGGGATGAAATGGATTCGACAGGGTAAAGAAAAGAAATAGTGCAAGCAGGTTAGATACGGCCTTGACAGTTCAATTAATTTAGTTGCAAATAACAACTTACACTTCGAAGAACGCCTCGCGGCTTAATCGGGTGGCCGCTCAAAGCCATCTATCCAATTTGAGCAAAACAAGAGACAACTTGTAAAAATCAAAAAAATGCAACGCAACAAGACGGTAAGCATTGCATTATAACCGTCTATTTTGTTAGTAGCTGATAGAAACTAACTAAGCTTGTGAATGACTATGATTGGATTTATTTTGGACGCGGGTTCGACTCCCGCCATCTCCACCATATTAAAAATTTTACATTTACAAGAACAATCATAAAAGGAAATAAAAGAAAAATTATGGGACACCTAACAAACATACTAGACTGGATTCGCGGAAATTCAAACACTGGTGAAGCCACAGCTTCACCCGCAGGCGAAAACTCGGCTGACGTCAGCTCTTTCACAGTAAACGAATTGAAGAACTTAGCAAAAGAACGAGGCCTTAAAGGCTATTCCACTCTTCGAAAGGCTGATCTAATTAAGCTACTAAATGATTAAAATGACTATGTAATCATATGGCATACTCACACCAAGTAATTGATCATTTTGAGAATCCTCACAATATTGGTAGCATGGACAAAACTGATCCGCAGGTAGGTACCGGCATTGTCGGAGCCCCCGCCTGCGGTGACGTCATGAAATTACAATTAAAGATTGATAATTCTGGCACAATTACAGATGCCAAATTTAAAACGTTTGGGTGTGGTTCGGCAATTGCATCTAGTTCACTTATTACCACCATGGTAAAGGGTATGACAATTTCAGAAGCATGTAATATTAGCAATTCTGAAATTGCAAAAGAGCTATCTTTGCCGCCTGTAAAAATTCATTGCTCTGTGTTGGCCGAAGATGCCATCAAAGCCGCAATAAGTGATTGGGAGAATAAAAATGGCCATAACGATGACTGAACATGCAGTACAGAAAATCTCTCAAATATTAATCAAAAGACAAACCCCCAATCACTATCTTAGAATTTCTTTAAAAGGTGGTGGGTGTTCTGGCTACATGTATTCTTACGAATTTATTGAAAAACCAGAAGAAAAAGATAAAATATTTGAATTTGGAGCCATAAAAGTTTGTGTTGATATAAAATCGTATTTATTTCTAAATGGCACCGAAATTGATTATAAAGAAGACCTACTAAAATCAGGTTTAGAATTTAATACCCCCTCAGTTAAAAGAACTTGTGGGTGCGGTGAATCGATTTCCTTTTAAGTCTCATATATACTAATGAGGCATGTTAATAAAAATAGCGTTTTACAAGGCAGACGGGGATTATATCAATCGTATTGTGCGTTGGTGGTCTAAGAGTCCGTATAGTCACGCTGAATTAGTAATGCCAGATAGCAAGACGTGGATTGGAATTAGTCCTTTTTTAAAGTCAGAAGTTGCCGCAAGAGAAAAAAACGATCCCAATCTTAATGATTGGGATTTTATTGATTTTGAAATAACCGAAGAACAACATCGTATAATAATGGAATTTTATGATGAAACTAAAGGTGACAAATACGACTGGGTTGGGATGTTTTTATCGCAATTTATACCTTTTTCAGTGAAACAAGAAAAACGATGGTATTGTAGCGAGTGGATAGCATATGCTCTTAGAATTGCTGGAGTTTTTGATTGGCGTATAATAAAAATATATGATCAACACGACTTATCACCCGGGACTTTGTATAGAATTGCATGTGAAGCGCTAGTCCACAACCAAAATAAAAAGACGGATAAAGATTAATTAATCGATGGATTCCTTAAGCCGCCTTAAAATAGCAAATTTACATAGATTTGACATGATCATTAATTTATTATTTATAAATCAACATTATAAAAAAAATGATTACGGGTATAGATTATATGAATTATCAAAACAACATGGGCCATCAAAATTTATTAAACTAATTGAAAGTTTTGGTAAAAAACGACACCACAGCGGGGGCATTATTGTGGGGTTTAAAAAAGGTTATCTTCCTGTAACAAATAATTATTATTTAAATAACGATGGAATTCACAGGTTAGCATGCAGCTCTTATTTTAATATTGCTGATGTCCCTATAAAAATTGTAAAAAACCCATATAAATATATTAATCATTATGGATTAAAATGGTTGCAAGAAACATATAACAATGATGATATCGAATTCATAATTAATTTTTATTGTAAATACACTATTGATATATTTTGTGATGGCGCCCTGTCAGAAAGAACAAAAAATATTAACATATTAAAACACAGAATAAATCATCTGATAAAAAAGCAATATGACGATACGAACATTAAAAGCATTGGCGAATACATTGATTTAATATTTATAAACCAATATGAACTTCGAAATTTTGTAAAATTAAAATTCAATGTAGACGATTAATTAATCAGAATCTAATTATAGAAAGGTCTACAAATATGAAAATTATCATAAAAGAGAATTTAGAAGAACTGGGTGAGGCCGTAGGCGACAACCCAGAACTTATGAAACAATTGGCTGCTTTAGCCAAACAAGCTGAGAAAAATAAACAATCTGCTAGCAAGCCGCTTTCAAGCGGCGGAGAATTTAAATCCTTTGATGACGCGGCAAAAGAACGTGAACAACAAGCATCAGCCGTAACAAAAGAAATTGATCAATGGGAAAAAGATATCAGAGACATAAAATTTTACATTAATAGACACCAAGAGGCCCTTGAAAGTGTTAACGCTCAACAAGCACAACTTATCGATGCTGCGAATGAAACGCGTAATTATGTAACTTCAAGAGTAGATACCATTACCAATGAGCTTCGAGCCTTTGATGAACTGCTGTTTGACAAAATCTTCCCGCGTTTAAATAAATTAGACAAAGAAACCAAAAGATCCTTAACGGATGTAGATATTGCCCAAGAACTTGATTTGTTGGCCCAAGAAATAGGCGCGCTTAAAAAGAAGAAGAAAAGAAAAAAGAAAAAACCAACAGCCCCGTCCGTCCCGCCTCGCCCATTGCCCCGGGGCCTGGGCCCTAGTGCCGCGGCAGCTGATTCTGGCCCGGGCAGTATAAGAATTTCAGAAATTAAAGTTAGGATAAAAGATGAAACTGTGGAAAATTAAACCTGAAGTTGAAGAAAATGAATTGCCTGTTGAAGATGAAGTCACTGATGAAATTGAAATTGGATTATGGTATCTAAAAGACAAATTAGATTTGCCAACAGAAGAAGTTGAAGTAGCTGTTAATGGGCGCCGGGAATATAAATTAGGGATGAAACGAAAAATATATAAAAATTAAAAATTTTATACATAGTTACTAATAGAAGGAGCGAGTATGTAATGTTCAAAAAATTGATTTGTTTTATACCGCTCCTTTTACTTAGCGCCGGCTTTAACAAACCCGAAATTCAACAACAAATCAATACAGATACGAACGTTACCCAAAACGGATCCGCCCTAACATCTGAAATTTCGTTACAACAAGCGGCATTAAAAAATAATTCAGCTAGAAATAGTGTTCGTAATGCAGCAGTATCAGTTGTTACAACTCAAGGAATGGGCTCGGGCACCTATTTTAAAATAGGCGATCACTATATTGTAATTACAGCTTATCATGTTGTGCAAAATCAAGATGTTGCAATTGTGGTTGGCCGGAACAACGAACAAGTATATGCCGAGCCAATAATAAAGTCTACTAAAGGAGATATTGCAGTATTATTAATACCTATGCTGTCTTCTAGAGAGCCTTTAAGATTAAAAACACTATCAGACAAAGATGCTAAAAAAATTGATAAATTAATTGGCAAAGAGGTTACATATACAGGATTTCCTGCTCACCATGACCTGTTAACTGTTGATGGAAAAATAGCCAACGTAGAAGATGGCTATATTATTATGCACTCTTACGCATGGCCGGGCGCCTCTGGTTCCGGCGTGTTTGACTTTAAAGGTAGATTAGTTGGAGTAGTTAGTGCTGTAGACTTAGGCCAATGGCACCCACAAATTCCACCAGCCATTGTCGAGGATATGGTTTGGGTATCGCCCAGCTGGGATATATCAGAGAAAGACATTAAAAAATACCTAAACAATCGTGGAGCAAGCAAGTGAAAAGAGCATTTTTAACTTTAATTTGCATTATGATGAGTTATTCGTGCACTTATGATTATGGAATTATTACACCCGGCGAAAAAGAGTATGTATATATAACAGAAACCGAAACTGTAGTAGAAACCGAAACTGAAACAGTTGAAGTTGAAGTTGAAGTGCCAGTATATATTGAGATTGAAGTACCAGTATACATTGAAGATACGGCTATTGATGATCCCGGCTTAATATGGGTCGATTCATTTGTGCAGCCAAACACTGTTGATGGCATTGATATTTTATGGGTCATTGATACTTCTGGATCCATGTATAGATACGAAACCCAACTTTTGTTGGGAATAGAAACAATGTTAGGAGCCCTGCCACCAACTAGTTGGCGTTTGGCAATGATATCTAATGATCCGGCCCGGTCCGTATTGGAGTCGCAATTTCCATTAGTTCCCGGCGACGACATTCTAGATGCAGAAGCAATGTACTCAGCAATGGGCCGTGGTGGCCACGAGGAAGGATTTGATGCCACATATGAATATGTCATCAATAATCCATACGCCGCCACGTGGATGCGCCCTGACGCTGGTTTATTAGTAGTTTTTGTATCTGATGAAGAAGAGCAAAGCAATGATCACTTTTTAGCAGTTTCAGATTTTGTAAGTTGGTATAGGAGCTTGCGCGGCGGCTCGGTATTTTTAGCGAGTATTGTTAATCATGACCCTTCAGTATCACTATGTGATTATTCTCCCAGCTACATGGATATAGGTTCCCGATATATGGAAGCTACCACATCGTTTGGAGGAAACATTATTGACATTTGTGCTGATGATTGGTCTCCCGGCGTAGCTGACGCTGCAGCCTCAATTGAGCCGCATGAATCTTGGCCACTCACACATACAGCAGTTGCAGATTCAGTGAGAGTCTTTATTAATGGGGTAGTGCAAGACCCCGGAATGTTAACTTGGACGTATTCAGCCACAGATAATACGGTTTATTTTACGGCTGTACCACCCGGCAGTGCGCTGGTAGAAATAGGATACCGATATTATGAAGCAGGAGCCGACACAGGAACATAACAAAGAAAATAATATAATTTTCTTCCCGGGAGCCGATCTTCCACCGGAAAGCGATTATTACATTATTAGAAAAATAGATGAAAAAGAGGTTCCTATTATGACAACTCTTGCATCTGCCGTATGTATATTGATACTATCTCTTTTTTCTTTTTATGGGTTTATTGCATTCCTATCTAATAATTGAGAGCAAAATAAAATATATAATATTACTTGACATTCTGCTATAATTGATTAATATTATAGAGTATGCCCTTGTAGCTCAGCTGGATAGAGCATCGGCCTTCTAAGCCGAGGGTCGCAGGTTCAAGTCCTGCCGAGGGTACCATTGTCAAGGAGGATATGATATTATGAGAACGCCCTATGATACGGTTATAGTTAGTGGAGGATTTGATCCTGTGCATGTTGGCCATGTTAGAATGATATGTGAAGCTGCTGAATATGGAGAAGTTATTGTTGTGCTTAATTCAGACGATTGGTTGCGCGCCAAAAAAGGATATGTATTTATGTCTTGGGAAGAGAGATCCGAAATACTAATGTCTTTTAAAGGCGTATCTCGCGTTGAAGTTGTTGATGATGAAGATGGGACCGTTTGTAAAGCAATAAAACGGATAAATCCAACTTATTTTGCAAACGGTGGTGATCGAGTTGCAAACAATACCCCAGAAATGCAAATATGTAATTCCATGGGCGTTGAAATGCTTTGGAATATTGGCGGAGGAAAAATTCAAAGCAGCACCAAACTTGTCGACGATCAAAAATGGAATCAAAACGGCATGTGGAATGTATAAACGTTTTTTGGGGTGTAGCATAATTGGCAGTGCACTCGGTTGTTACCCGAGCGGTTGTTGGTTCAAGTCCAACCGCCCCAGCCATTTTAGCCTGTTAAATAAGGAAAGAAAGTGAATATTATTTTCTCACCATCTTTTTATTTCAAATATCGCGCCCCCAATGCAGAAGAGCTTATTGGGGCTTTAGAACATTATACTGAACAAGATATTGATAATTCTGGATTTAAATGGGGAAAACAATGTACAATTGATAGAATTCCATTGGAGCGAGAAGATTATCACAATATGCTTGAACCAAGCTTGATGCTTCTTAGTAAAGAAGTTAATTTAAATTTTAAATATTTAATGCATGCTCCATGGTTGAACTATTATAAACGAGGATCATTTCAAGAAATTCATGGCCACGAAGGAAACGATATGTCATGTGTATTTTTTGCAAACAGCGGTATAGGCTTTTCAGAGTTTTTCTTTTTTGATAGAAACTCTGTCTCATTATCTATACCTATGAAATCTTTGGTGAATTATCATAATATTTCGAAAGTTGAGTATGAAGCCGGCGATATTCTTTTCTTTCCTAGTCACATGTTACATGGTGTAACTCCGCACAAAAGTGATATTGTCAGAAAAACGTTTTCGGTTAATTTTAACTTAAATATTGCGCGGGCGTAACTCAGTGGTAGAGTGCCACGTTGCCAACGTGATTGTCGCTGGTTCAAATCCAGTCGCCCGCTCCATTTTATTTTTTTAACCACTATTTATTTTGTGAGGCAAAAATGAAAAGAATAATATATTCCTTATTTTTTCTTCTTGCGTGCGCAGATGATAAAACAATAAGTGGTAACGATACACATGATGTTACCGACCAAAAAACAGTTGAACAAACAACCCCTGAAGTTGAAGAGCCGATAGGTATAATAGCAAAAGAGGATTGTCAACAAATAAACTTAGGCGATAAAGCTTGTAATATACGTCTTTATGACCAAAACAATGATGTATGGGACTTATATGATCACTTGGGTGATGTTATATTGATAGATTTTTCTACTGCATGGTGCGGCCCGTGCCAAATGGCCGGCCACTATATGCAACCATTACAAAATGATTATCAAAACGCAGGTGTTCAAATTGTGACAATATTGATAGATGGACCCATCGGCGGCCAAGCGCCAACGCAATCGGATATTGACGATTGGGTAAATTACCATAACATATCGAGTGCGCCAGTCTTAAGAGGTAGTCGTGAACTTATAATAGATTCTTCTGGAGTAGCCGGCTATGCAATATCGGGATTTCCAACCTATCTCTATATTGATCGTAATATGAAATTTTACGCCGGCCACACGGGCTATAGTGATGAATACGCAAGAGAAAAAATTGATGAAGCTTTATAGTTGACTTTATGTTGAATTAATGTTATTATATACAAAAGAGTTATCTATTTATAAGAGATTGTTAATATTATATGACTAAGAAAAATTACGTAATCGACACTAGTGTTTATCTGACCGACTCAGAGTCAATTAAAAATTTTGGAAATAATGATATCATTATTCCATTGAAGGTTCTTGAAGAAATAGACTGCCATAAAAAAAGGCAAGATAGCGTTGGTGCAAATGCACGCCGCGTAATTCGCTTTTTGGATACTTTGTGTCAAAAAGGAGACTTAAGCAAAGGTGTTCGTATTGATAAAGGAAAGGGAATTCTTTCTGTTAAATCTCTACAAGATATTAATTTAGAGCATTTGAAACCCAACCTTAGTCCGGATGTCGCCGATCACATTATAGTAGCTACAGCACTCACCGTAAAAAATGATCAACCCAACAGAAAAGCGATCATGGTTACTAACGATATCAATATGCGAGTCATATGTAATTCGTTAGGTTTAGAATGTGAGGAATATAATCCAGCACAAGTCGTTGAAAGCATAGAAAGCTTATATACTGGATTTTCTTCTCTTTTGGTTGATGAGCAAATAATTGATCAACTTTATTCAGGAGAAGAGCTAATTTTAGAGCGCCCCCATAAGAGTTTATGCGCAAATGAATTTGTTATGTTGATATCAAATGCAAATGAAAAGAAAACAGCACTAGCTAGATATTTAGGCAAAGATTTACCACTAAAAAGAATATCTAAATTTAAAAAAGGAATCTGGGGGGTTAATTCTAGAAATAAAGAACAATTGTTTGCTTTAGAGTTGTTAATGGATCCCGCCATCCCTGTGGTTACGTTGGTTGGTAAAGCCGGCTCAGGAAAGACTCTTTGCGCAATTGCAGCGGGATTAGAACAAGTGATGTCTAGCACCGATTCTAAAAAAGAATATAAGAGGCTAATTGTTTCAAGACCAGTACAACCATTAGGTAAAGACATAGGTTTTTTACCGGGCACCTTAGAAGAAAAAATGACACCATGGCTAACACCAATTCAGGATAATCTTAAGTTTCTAATGGGTGATGATCGGGCCACATTAGAAATGTACATGGAAAAAGGCATGATTGAGATTGAAGCCTTAACTTATATTCGTGGACGCTCAATATCAAACGCTTTTATTATTATTGATGAAGCTCAAAACTTATCAAGTCATGAATTAAAAACTATTATTACACGCGTTGGTGAAGGCACAAAAATAGTCTTAACAGGGGATATTGAGCAAATTGATAGCCCTTTTGTTGATGAAACAACCAATGGCTTAACGTATGCAATAGAAAAATTCAAAAATCACCAGCTAGCTGGGCATGTTACTTTGCACAAGGGCGAACGCTCTAAAGTAGCGTCTCTTGCAGCAAGAATATTATAAATGAGGATAAAATGAAAGAAGAAAAAAATGAGGATATTAATCCTCAAATTAAAAAAGTTGTTTTTAAAGACACTGAGTTGAAACAAATGCTTGTCGATTTTGTTGGAACAAAACATGACAAAGAAGAAGTGACCGTCGAAATGATAGTGGAAACACTAGCAAAAGAATTTCCAGAATTTCTTTTAGCAGTTGCTGAAGAAAATTGGATTAGAGGGTACCAGCAAGCATTATTTGATTCAGAGCAAGATGAGGGTTTCTTTAAGAACATCGAAGGCGTTTCTGAAAATGATGAAGTACATAGCTGAATCACAAAAACGATTGGAAGAAAATCAAAATCAGTTCTACACGGTTAGCAACACACATGTGTACTTAAAAGATAATTTTGTAAGCCCAGAAAATGTAAAAATTGATATAAGAAGTGTATTAGCCAAAGTAGAAAAAAAAATACCTGCTCACTTGTTAAGCTATATTGAATATATATTTGTTGGCTGGTTTGATGAATTTGATGAAAGGAAAATTAATTCATTTTACAAAGATGGCACAATATATATTAGTAATTTCCAAGATAACGAAATAGATATGATAGACGATATTATACATGAAATTGCACATTCTTTGGAAATACCACATGGCCAAGAAATCTATGGCGATGGAAAAATTGAACAAGAGTTTATAGCAAAAAGAAAGAGATTGTTTTATTTATTACAAGCTGACGGATATGATATCCGACTAAATGATTTTTTAAATACTGAATATGATGAGAATTTTGATCAATTTTTATTACAAACGGTCGGCTATGATAAATTGTCAAATTATTTAGCTGGCTTGATGATTAATCCTTATGCTGCAACTTCGATAAGAGAATACTTTGCCTCTGCATTTGAAGAATTTTATATGGAGGACCAGCCGGCCCATCTACAGAAAATCTCGCCGTCACTGTTTAAAAAAATAAATAATCTCCACATGGGTTTTTTACTTGACAGATGACATAATTGTGGTTATAATATACACATGACTACAAATACAACTTCACACATCTCGTTCTCAGAGCTTAAGCAATGGGTACAATGCGCTTTCTATCACAAACTCATCAGAGTTGACAAAATTTCTGGATTCCGCGGCAATGAATATACTGCTTTTGGAACTGCAATCCATACTGTATGTGAGAAAAAGCTATTACAAGAAACAGTAGATACTGATTTTTTTATTAAAGAATTTCAAAAGAATATTTCTGAACTTGATGATTTTGAATTCCCAGAAAAGAAAATGTCTGAATTTATTGATCAGGGCAAAAAAATCATTCCCGAGATAGATGATGCTCTTAAAGAGTATTTCACAGAATATGAGGTTGTGGCGGTTGAACAAGATTTAATGGAGCCTATTGACGAGTCTTATAACTTCAAGGGGTTTATTGACGCGGTGCTTAAGACTCCAGACGGAAAATATCACATTGTTGACTGGAAAACATGTTCGTGGGGCTGGAATGCAAGAAGGCGTTCGGATCCAATGGTAACTTATCAGCTAACATTCTACAAATATTTTTATGCCAAAAAGTTTAATATTGATCCAAAGAACATTGAGACGCACTTCGCGCTGCTAAAAAGAACTGCAAAAACAAATCATGTAGAATTCTTCAGAGTAACCTCTGGACCAAAAAAAACAGAAAATGCGCTTAAATTATTGCAAAAAGCACTATACAATATTAAAAATAAAAGATATATTAAAAATCGACTGTCATGCGAGAGATGTGAATTCTACCAGACAGAACACTGCCCATAAGGAATATATATGAAAACTAAGATTTTAACAATTTCCGATCACCCGCTTTCTCCATCGGGCGTCGGAACTCAAACAAAATATTTTATTGAAGCATTAATAAAAACAGGGAGATATGAATTTGTATGTCTTGGTGGCGCTATTAAGCACCATGACTATACGCCAATAAAAGTTTCGCCATACCAAGACGATTGGGTAATTTATCCAGTTGACGGCTATGGTGACCATGAAAAGATTCGTTCTATTGTAAGAAATGAAAAGCCTGATGTTATGTGGTTTATGACCGACCCAAGGTTTTTTACGTGGCTTTGGGAAATTGAAGATGAAATTCGTGCTTTAATGCCAATGGTTTATTATCACGTCTGGGACAATTTCCCGCCACCCCACTTTAATCGGCAATATTATGAATCAAACGATGTTATTGCCACAATTTCTAAAGTGACTGATAGTATTGTAGGAAAAGTAGCACCATCTGTTGAAAAACACTATATTCCGCATGCAGTTGACCCGGAAATTTTTAAGCCCATTGAAGAATCTCATGAAGATTTTAAGAACGTAAAGATTTTACGTGAGAGGGTTTTCAACGATAGCTATGAGGATACGGAAGGCAAATTAATGTTCTTCTGGAACAATCGAAATGCAAGAAGAAAACAAAGTGGAAGTTTAATTTGGTGGTTTAAGGAATTTTTAGATGAATATGGCCACGACAAAGCTGCTCTTTTGATGCATACTGATCCTCACGATCCAAACGGACAAGATTTAGCGCATTTAATTGAAGAGCTAGGGTTACATGATGGTCAAGTTATGATATCAAATAATAAAGTTTCTCCTCGCGATTTGGCAGCGATGTATAATGCAGCAGATTGTGTGATTAACATTTCAGACGCCGAAGGTTTCGGGTTGGCCACTTTGGAATCCTTATCTTGTGGCACTCCAATTATAGTTACAATGACTGGTGGACTTCAAGAGCAGGTTACAAACGGAAAAGATTGGTTTGGTATTGGCATTGAGCCGGCCTCAAAGGCCATAATTGGCTCTCAACAGGTACCATACATTTATGAAGATCGGATATCTCGCGAGGCAATAATAGATGCATTGACCAAGTTTTCTTCTTTAACCAAGGAAGAGAGGAAAGAATTAGGCCTTAAGGGTCGCCAGCACGTATTAGATAATTACAATTTTGAACAATTTGAGCAAAGGTGGATTAATCTTATTGATAGCGTTGTTGAAACTCGCGGCTCTTGGGACAATAGAACAAATTATACTCGCTGGCGCTTATTGGAGGTCGCGTGAAAAAGAAAGTATTACTTAAGTCTCCCATTCTAACACGTAGTGGCTATGGAGAGCATTCTAGATTTATTTTTAAAGCATTAATGTCTAGAAAAGAACTGTTTGATATATATGTAGTCCCACTTAATTGGGGACAAACTAGTTGGATTGTTGAATCGGACGATGAGCGTAAGTTAATTGATGAAGCGATATTAAATACATCAAAATATTTGGCCGATTTTAATAACAATCCCGCAAACGAAGGCAAGCAGCCCTTTGACTTATCATTACAGGTTACAATTCCCAATGAATGGGAAAGGATAGCTCATAAGAACATAGGAGTAACTGCGGGTATCGAAACCACCAAGGTTGCGCCGGCTTGGATTGAAAAATCACAGATTATGGATTTAATCTTGGTGCCGTCAAAGCATTCGCGCGCAGTTTACAACAATACAGTATATAATGCAACCAATACGTTAACTAATGAGACTAAGTTATTTAAAAATGAAACCCCGATTGAGGTGCTGCCGTATTCTACTAGAAAATATAAACCGGCGAAAGTTGATGTAGATTTTGACACGGATTTTAATTTCTTTACGGTATCACAGTGGTCACCAAGAAAGAATATAGAAAACACTGTTAAATGGTTTATAGAAGAATTTTATGATAATCCAAATGTTGGATTTGTGATTAAGACAAATCTAGCTAAGAATTGCTTGATGGATCGTGAACTATGTTATAAACGTATACAAGCTCTTTTGTCTGAGTACGATGAGCGCGAATGTAAAATTTATTTATTACATGGACACATGACCGATGAGGAATTAGCGGCCCTATATGTGCATCCCAAAATTAAATCATTCATCACCCTTACTCATGGAGAGGGTTTTGGTTTGCCAATATTTGAAGCGGTTTGTCAAGGGCTGCCAGTAATTGCTCCAGCGTGGAGTGGTCATTGTGACTTTTTGTGGGCGCCCACAAAGACAAAGAATAGCAAGAATAAGCTTAGACCACATTTCATAAAAGTAGATTACGATTTGGAAACTGTACCCGAAAATGTTGTGTGGGAGGGTGTGATTCAGAAAGATTCCATGTGGTGTAATGCACGCCAAGGCGCATCTAAAATGTCTATGCGCAATATGTACAAAAATTATGAAAGACATAAAAGCACCGCCAAGAAGTTGCAAAAATATATTGTAAAGGAATTCGCTGCTGAAAAGCTTTACAAAGAGTTTATTAATTATTTGGAGGTCGACAATATTGATGCATCTAGCGATGATATCGTTATTGTCTAATATTGATTATGTTAGAATATTTCACATGCAATCTGTTTGATAAGGCAGATTTTAAAGTTACCGAAAGCTTTGAAGTAACGCAAAAAGAACTAGTACCAGTCAGCGAAAACGAGTTAGGGACACAAGACATTATATATCGATGCCACTGGAATCCCAATTCAGACATTGATATTTCTAAGCCATTTGTGGTTATGCCAATTAGAGATAATCCGGATCTACTAAAATACACTTTAAGTAATTTTAAAAAAGCAAATTTCTTTAATTATATTAACTTGTTTGTGGTAGATGATCGGTCAGAGGAAGATCTACATAGCATCTGTAAAGATTATAATGTTGGTTATTTAAAGATTGATAATGATAAGGGATTTAGTTTCTCAATGTTGAATAACATTGGGGCTTTTTTGGCTCACAAGTTGGGCGGCAAAAAAGTTATATTTTGGAATAGCGATTTGTGGATTGATAAGATTGGACATTTCAAGAAATTTTTAAGTCGTCATGATAAGGCTAACTCCACCATCTCTGGTTCAAAATTGTTGTATCCACATGAAAGCCTTAATCAAGAACACAGTGTAAATATCAAAACACACTTCCCCAACAGGGTAGATGGTAGCTACAAGGGCGCCGTACAGTTCGGAGGCTCTAGATGGCTACCAATGCAAATGCAATCCCCAGAGGGCGCCTATAACGCTTTTATTCCTATTCATTATAAGCGATTTGGCGCCAAGGATGATCCAAGAGTAAATTGTGACGTAGGAACTGAATTTGTTACGGGGGCTCTCCAATTAGTGGACTTGGATTGGTTTATAGAAGTTGGTGGATACAATCCATCGCTACCTAAAGTTTTTCAAGATGTTGATTTGTGTCTTAGGGCCGTTGAACAAAATAAGAAGGTGATGTATTTTGGAAAAGATATTCACTTTTTTCACGATGAATCATATAATCATTTTTCAAACAAGAACCAAGAGAAGATTGATCTCCAGTTTCACGCTGATAGTACCTTGTTTGGTCGCATATGGAGAGGCAGAATTGAAGCTTTAATCCTATAAAGCAGCAGTTGATACAAATGCAGAAATTTATTATTGAAAAAACAGATTTTGAGGATGTTGTTGTGATCGTTCCACGAATTTTTAAAGATTCTCGTGGATATTTTTGTGAAACATACAATGCTGATAATTTGCAAGCCTTGGGGTTTGATGAAAAAATGGTACAAGATAACCAGTCAAAGTCAGCAAAAAATGTCATAAGAGGTCTACACTATCAGTGGGATGCTCCAATGGGAAAATTAGTCAGAGTTATCAAGGGATCGGTTAAGGATGTTATAGTGGATATCAGAAAAAACTCACCAACATATGGCAGATCTGCTTCCTTTATTTTGACTGAAGAAAACAATAAACAATTGTGGGCACCCCCCGGGTTTGCACATGGCATACTGTCTTTAGAGGATGACACCTTGGTGTCATATAAGTGCTCAAGTGTATACAGCTCAGGTGGAGAATCGGGGATCAACCCGTTCGACAGTTTTTTAAATATTGATTGGGGCATTGAAAAATCAGATGCAATTATTTCTGAAAAAGACAAGATTGCAATAGGATTTTTAGACTATGATCGTAATCCAAAGTTTTTTTTTAAAAGGGAAGGTTTAAAATGAAAAAGATTTTATTGGCCGGCGGCGGAGGCTATATTGGTTCCCTGCTTACAAAAGAGTTGTTAAATAGAAAATATGATGTAACTGTGGCAGACTTGTTTTGGTTTGGAAACTACCTTCCGAAACAAACAAAAGTGATAAATAAAGACGTAATACAATTAAAAGAAGAAGAGTTGACGGGTTATGATGTTGTAATCTTTATGGGCGGTGTTTCGAATGACCCGATGGCAGATTATAGCCCATCAGTTAATTTTATAGAAAATTGCGCTGTCCCATCGTATCTTGCCTATATGACAAAAAGGGCAAAAGTTAAAAGATTTATCTATGCTTCATCATGCAGCGTGTATGGTTACACAGCAAACAAATTGATGGATGAAACAGCGCCGGTTTCTCCTAAGTACCCATATGGAATTTCTAAACTAGCTGTTGAAAATTCTATTATGAATATGGAAGATAGCACATTCCGGCCTATATCTTTACGAAAAGGTACGGTTGGCGGCTATTCTCCTAGAATGAGATACGATTTGGTTGTTAATGCAATGACCAAAACTGCGCTAACTAAAGAAAAAATTATAGTTAACAATCCGAGCCTGTGGAGGCCCATAATTGACATTCGGGATGTTGTTTCTGCCTATATTCGCTCCATTGAATCTAATTTGGATATAACCGGAATTTATAATATATCTTATGATAATTATACAATTGGTCGATTGGCAGACGAGATTAAAGATGAATTAGCAGAGTTTGGTTATGAGATTAATATAGAAACAAAAAATGTACAAGATGTGAGAAACTATAAAGTTTCAAATGATAAGGCAAAGATTGAATTAGATTTTGTTGCAAAATATTCTCCTCGAAACTCGGTAAATGAAATTTTAAAGAATATTAATCCTGAAACAGTTGACTTTTTAGACAAAAAGTATTATAATATTCAAGTATTTAAAGGATTATTTTAGAGATGAAGATATTGCTGACGGGCGGTTCTGGCCTTTTAGGCGGGGAGCTACAAAAATTAAATGCGGACATTGTAGCTCCAGATAGCGAACGAATGGATATAACAGACAAATACACATGCAAAAGGTGGATTGAGAGCGAAAAGCCCGACGTAGTGCTACATGCTGCAGCATTTACGTCGCCACCCATATGTGAGAAAGAGGCCAGAACCGCTCGTCTTATCAATATAATCGGTACAATAAATTTGATTGATTTGTGCGAAGAAAATGATATTAAATTTGTTTACATTTCTACTGATTATGTTTTTGATGGTTCCCGCGGGTTATATGAAACAAAGGATGCAATCAACCCAATTAATAAATATGCGCTAACAAAGGCCGCCGGCGAACTATCCGCAAGAACATACGATAACACTTTAGTTATTAGAACTAGTTTTTGTCAAAATCAGTTTCCATATGAAAAGGCCTTTGTTGACCAATATACTAGTAGAGATTATGTAGATGTAATTGCGCCAAAAATATTAAATTGTGCACTATCTGATAAGTTGGGCATTGTGCATATTGGAACCAAAAGAAAAACTGTTTTTGATTTGGCGCGCCAACGAAAAGCCGATGTCGGAACATTGAGTATTAGCGACGTCGCGTTTAATGCGCCCAAGGATACTTCATTTTCTGATAAGGATATGTATCGTGAATAAAAACGTTATCTACACAGCAATATATGGGAATAAAGATGTATTAAGAAACCCCTTAGTGGTTGACAAAGACTATGATTATGTATGTTTTACAGACGATAAAAATTTAAAATCTGATGTTTGGAACTGTACGTACTCTCCTGCAATTCATGATGACCCAGTTAGGAGCGCAAAAGTATTTAAAGCTAAACCACATGAGTATTTTAAAGAATATGATATTAGTTTGTGGATAGATGCTAATTTTTTAATTAAATCTAATGTACATTCTTTTTTAGATAAAACAAACAACTTAAAAGAAACCAACATGCTTTTGTTTCAGCACGATCAAGGAAGAGATTGTATCTACGATGAAGCAATAACTATTATTGCTGACAACAAGGACGATCCAGAGTTGGTGACAAAACAGATTGAAAGATACAAAGCGGAAGAATACCCGCAGAATCAGGGCCTGACCGCAAATTCAATTTTACTTAGAAGACACAATTCAGACGATATTGTAAAATTATCCGATATGTGGTGGGAAGAAATTAGTAATTTTAGTCGTAGAGATCAGCTAAGCTTTTGCTATTGTTTGTGGAAATTATCAACGAAATATTATTTGCTCAAATATCCCAATGTAAATATTCGTAATAACGAATGGTTTCATTGGTTACCACATAATTTTGAATTACAAGAATGGAAATAAAATGCTATCAGTTGTTATTGCAACATATAATCGCTCTGATGTTCTTAAGCAGAATTTAGAGAAATTTAAAGAACAAACCGATAAAGATTTTGAAGTTGTTGTCGCGATTGACGGCTCTACAGACGACACTATTGAAATGCTACGTGACTTTGAGGCAGATTTTCCAATTAAGTGGGTTGATACCGAAGAGACAAATAAATATTGCCTTGCAAAAGCTAGAAACATGGGCCTGATACAGTGCTCCGGCGATGCAGTTGTTATATTGGATGACGACAGCTTTCCAACACCAGATTTTATTAAAGGCCACAAACAGTCCGTCAGGCAGCGGGTTTTAACCGGCGGATACAGAAACTCCCACGATCCAAATGATCCAATGCATTCTAAAATGCAAAATTTGTTTAACAAGTATGGCAATTGCAACCCCCATCCAATTACTGAGTTGTTGGTTGAAAATAATTGCTGCATGTTAAGAAAGGATTGGATAGGCTGCGGAATGTTTTCTGAAAGATTTGAGGGATATGGCGGCTGTGGGCAGGAGTTTTTTCATAGACTAGCTTATCTTGGGTACGGTTATCAATTTAATCCAAACGCAATGATATATCATCATAAGGAATTTGAAGGTGATAACGGCCTAACAAGAGAAATGAAAACAGAACAGGCAAAGCAAATGTCTGAATTGATTTATAAACATGCATGGAGTTATAATAGATAAATGAATAATGTAGATTTATTTGATATGTTGGGAGATAAAGTAGAGCATGTGGCTCTGCCAGAGACATATCAAAAATTATGGGATGAAATAAACCTCCCAATTCAGTTAAAAAAGGCGAACCAGAATACACCAGTATTTCATCCCCAGTCAAAATGGACCGTAGGAAGCGTTGAACAACTTGTCGACCGCGACACAACCTTAAATAAGCTATCCAAAAGAGCTTATTACCTTACTCAGATTGCACAAAAATTTAATGTAAAAAATATTGTTGAAGTTGGAACAGCAGAGGGCTGGCAATTCTATAGTTTTGCAGAATATTGCGCGCAAAATAACGGCCATGTTTGGAGTTGCGATATAGAAGATAAGCATAGCAAATCTCACGCAAAAGAATATAAAGACACGGCTACTTTCATACATGGTGACAGCGCAAAATTGTCAGATCATATTGAAAATTTGGGTATTGAAATTGATTTGTTTTATATTGATGGATCGCATGAAGAGGGAGCCGTGCTGCAAGACGTAAAAAACCTTAAAAAGCTACAGTCAAGTGAAAAAATGCCAATATGGATTTTTGACGATTATGATGAAAGATTTGGATGCTATCAAGATATTCATAAAATAGCCAAAGCAGCTAACCAATATATGGTATATTCTCCCGGAAAAACAGCTAGCAATAGTCCAACTCATCAATTGGTGTTATACGGGAGGTTCATGTGAAAATATTGTATTTAGAGCGGAATCACGGCAATTCGTATTCATACTATAATGAAATATTAGCATCGCTACCCAAACAGGATGCTGTTGAGAATGTATTTAAATATTCGGATTGGCACCCTCAAGATCCAGGATCTTTAGATATAAGAGAAGTAATTGAAAAGTGCCCTGAATTGCCAGATGCAATTATTGTTGGTTTTGGATGGACTGATTGTAGTGAGTCGCGACCAAAGCCGATTGTTGGCGTTAAAGAATCATTAATTCCAACCTCAATTATTCTAAATAAAGAGTATTCTGCGCTCGATAAAAAACTTTCATGGATTCAAGATATTGATCCTGTTGCTGCATTTACGGTGCACCACGATTACAAACTTTATGAAAAAGAGACTGGTGTTCCATTTTATAAAATCCCCTTTGCTGTAAATGAAACCGTTTTTAAAAATTACGGACAAAACTATAGCCACGATTTTGGGTTCTCGGGTGTTATAAGACCCGAGCAAGCGAATAATTGGAGATCTAAAATATTAGAGAACAGCAAAGAATGGAAGGACATTAAATTCTTCTTTACAGAACATCGTCACGATAGCTTAGAATCATATGCAAAGAGGATTAATTCAACAAAAATCTGGCTTAGCACAACTGGGCCGGCCAATCTGGTCGGCACCAGATATTATGAGGTGATGGCATGCAATACAACTCTTTTGGCATGCAATCGTCTTAAGAAGGTTTATGATGGCCTTTTTGAAGAGGACAAACATTGTTTTATGTTTGACACTATACAAGAACTACAAGATAAAATTCATTATTATATTAATAATGATGATGAAAGAAATGCAATGATTTCACACGCTTATAACCATGTTTTAGAAAATCACACATGGAATAATCGCGGTGAAGAAATGATAAACATATTAACCAAAAAAATGGAGGAACAAAATGGGAAAGCATAATGCTGCTGTTTATATTTTATCTTCAAGGACCGATTCTTTGAAGAAAGCTTTAGAGCTATTTTACGAGAACTGGAACAATCAATTCCAGTATCCAATTTATATCTATCACTTTGATGATATTTATTCTGAGGAATTTATTACTGACGTTAAAAACGGTGTAAATGAGAATATTGAATTTATTCAAATTGATTATGGTGTTCCATCACATATTGATGAAAGTGAATTATTTTATAATAGACGCTATTTGCAATATGTGCAAACATCATTCCCGAAATCTAGATTGGGATATCTTCATATGGAACATTTTTCATCTAATTTCCATAAATACGGTGAAAAAGGATGCGTTGGGAAGGAACTGGAAGAGTATGATTACATCATGAGAATCGATGATGATTCTTGGTTTAAAGAAAAGATCGACTTTGATTTCTTTGACTATGCTGAAAACTTTCCATTGTCGACTGGATTCACATGGAACCATGTTGATTTAAATCACCTTGAAACAAGAGAAAATTTGTGGCAATTTTACAAGGATTATTTAAACAAATATGACCTTAAGGAGGGAGACATCAAAGATGATCAACTCAGGGCTGCCATAAAAGACAACAATGAGATGCTGATGCACAGCCTTCGATGGTCTTGCGGCAATTTCAATGTATATAATGTTAAGGCATTTATGGAGAATGGCTGGGAAGAGTGGATGGAAGAAATTAATGATTATGGGGGTTTATATAAGCATAGGTGGGGCGACTTAGAAGCTTTGGGGCTTTTTGCATATACTCACTTTGATAACCCACTACACGACTTTGATTTACGAAATAAACAACTATACGAACCAAAACTCCCAGAGTGTCATTATGCGCCATCTGTGAAAGATGAGACAAAGAGAATTTGAGGTGAACGTGGGTAAAAAAGCATATATAACGTATTTGTGTAATGATAATTTTATCCCGGGCGCCATTGCTTTGATAAAATCGGCTCAACATTTTGAAATTAAAGAGCCGTTTGTCTGTATGATTACAGAAGATGTGACTGAGGAAGGCCGAGAAATATTATTAAAAAACGGATTTTCTGATTTGCCCGTAGTCGATAAGATTGTTCCCGAACGAATTGATGGGATTAAAGATCGCTATAAGGGCAATAGTTGGATGATGTATACAAAATTAAATTTATGGAGTTTATATCAATATGAAAAATTAGTATTTTTAGATGCTGATTGTTTGATTGTAAGCCCGGGCGTAAACATGGTTGAAATGCCGGCTGTATCTGCAGTTAAAGATATTGGCTATGGCGGTATAAGTGCCGGCGTTTTAGTATTGGAGCCGAATGAAGAGATATTCAATGACATGCTGGTTGAAATAAACAATCCTGAATATGACAACACATATAGCGATCAAAGTTTTTTAGACTGGTATCTGAAAAAGAATAGCATGTGGAATGAAATCCCATTACACTATAATACGCTGCAAAAAAGATTGCAACTGGTCCATGAGTCAAAAGTCTATCATTATAATGGACAAAAGCCATGGATAACAGACCAAGCAAACAGTTGTCATTGGCAGCAGGGAGATACCAACGAATATAACGCTTGGATGCATTTTTATAATTTAAGGGAGAAGGAATGAAAAAAGCATTAGTATGTGGTGCCGGCGGCTTTATCGGCGGACATCTTGTAAAATTTTTAAAAGAAAAAGGATATTGGGTCCGCGGAGTCGATTTAAAATTAAACGAATTTGCCCCAATTGATAATATTGCTGATGATTTTGTCGTTGGTGATTTACGCGACATAGAGGTTATTAGAGCAGTCATTGATGAAGATATGGATGAAGTATATCAACTGGCTGCTGATATGGGGGGTGCTGGCTTTGTGTTTACTGGCGATAATGATGCTGATATTATGCACAATTCTGCTCTCATTAATTTAAATGTAGCCCACGAAGCAGTAAAAAAGAACGTCAAAAGGGTATTCTACTCGTCTTCAGCATGTATGTATCCAGAACATAATCAGTTGGATCCCGATAATCCCAACTGCACAGAAGACTCGGCATACCCAGCAGACCCCGACTCAGAGTATGGTTGGGAAAAATTGTTTAGCGAAAGGGTATTTTTGGCGTTTATGCGGAATCACGATTTAGAAGTTCGTGTTGCTCGTTATCACAATATCTTTGGCCCAGAGGGCACGTGGCAGGGAGGCCGCGAGAAGGCGCCTGCAGCGCTTTGTAGGAAGGTTGCCAACTGTGAAGACGGCGGAGAGATAGAAGTCTGGGGTGACGGCACACAGACCCGTTCTTTCTTATATGTTGATGAATGTGTTGAAGCCACATACCGTCTAATGCAGTCAGACTTCACAGGACCGGTCAATATCGGTTCTGAAGAAATGATTAGTATTAATGATTTTATTGATATGATTGTTGACATTGCTGGTAAAACCGTGGCGAAGAAACACATCCCCGGCCCCACTGGTGTGCGTGGTAGAAATTCTGACAATAAGTTATATGCAGAGAAGGTTGGCTGGGTTGTTTCTCAGCCGCTAAGAGAAGGGATGGAAAAAACATACGCTTGGATACAAAAACAGATTGACAATTCATAGAATTGTTATTATAATATATATGAGGTGATAATATGTCTAAAGTATTGGTGTGTGGTCGTGGTGAATCTTTAAACGCAATTAATGAATTGCCAGAAGATTATGATTGTGTCATACTAATCAATGAATTCAACCGATTCTCCAAAGAGAACGACGATATGAATGCTTTTCTCAAAGACAAAAGTATAATCCAGCTTCTTAACATTACAGAAGCAGGCCTCGATCAGGAATTTATTAATGAATTTGATATTACAAAGGTGTTTGTAACTCGTTTAGCGCCAAATAGAAGCACTGACTGGTGGCGTGAACCGCGCCACCACAGACGTCCAGAATCTTTTGGTTTGGAATGTAATTATCAGCCAGAGGAATTGGAACCATATATGCATATCGTGGAAAATTCTTCTGATATCGCATTGTTATATTCTTTATTGACAATCGGCGCAAAAGAGATCGATGTTATTGGTTTAGATTTCTATGAGGCCGGATATTTTCTTGATCATAGTGAACCAGATGTACAAAGCGAAGATGATACGAAAAGAATCATGAACTCTCATGAAAGAATAATTTCTTTGTTTCCGAATACGACATTTAGATATTATACAAAATCTTCTTTTGAGCCTCAGAAAGAAAATTGCATGGTTACTAAAATATAATATGTCATTTGCCTCCATTGAACATAAAATGAGTTTTTTTCATATTCCAAGAGCTGGAGGCACTAGTATCTCAAGATCTATTCTTATGGGTGAGAATGAGCGCTTGTGGAAATATAATACAAAGTCAGGTGTTCGTCCGAACACTTGGACTCGTACTGGGTTTTATACGATTGAAAGTTATTATAATGAGTTTAGAAGATTGCCTGAATGGTCTTTCGCCGTTGTTAGAAATCCATATGAAAGATGTTTATCTATCTGGGCTTATAATGACCACGGACAGGACGATTTGACATCAAAAAAAGATAGATGGAAAATATTCTTAAACAATTGTGGCTATTGGACTCAAACATATGAAAAGGCTCCCTCTAGCTTTCGTAGCATCCCACATCACATTTTACCTGCTCATTGTTTTGTTTCAATCAAAAATAAAACAGCAGTAAACGCATTAATTAAAATGGAAAATATCAATTTAATACCGCAAATTGTATGGGACAACACCCGCATTGATTTAAAAATAAGCAAGCTTCCACGTTTAAATAAAAGCAATTCTGCTGATTTTGTGGATGCTTTCATGGATGAAGAATCCATGGAACATATACGAAATATATATACAAAAGATTTTCAATTATATAGGAAAGCTATATGATGTCATATGTTTCAGTAGATCATAAGTTGTGCTTTATTCATGTTCCAAAAGCTGCCGGCACAAGCATATCGGAATCTTTAGTTTCTTCACACCCACATCTTCCATTAGCGCCCTTGAAGGCTTGGCCCGGCCCCCCACCTGAGCGATGGAATGGAACCGGCCATTTCACAATAAACGATTATTGCTCAGAGTTCGGACGTTTCCCGGGCTGGTCCTTCGCGATGATTAGGAATCCGTATGAACGATGTGCTTCTGCTTTTATGGTGCACCCTGACTATGGCAAGAAATACCATTCACAAGACGCAGACAATAAAAGGTTGTATCATGAGTGGGAAAAATATTTGATTTTTTGTGAAAATTACATTAATGAATTGCCGCAATTTTTTAGACCCAATAGTGTTCGTGGAATTGGAGCGGATCGTCTATTTCAAGGGCCGGCCATCCATGCACTACCGTCTCACTATATGATATCAATTGATAATCAAGTTGTTGTTGATAAACTAATTTCAATAGAAAACTTAGAAAAGATACCATCAATCATAGAAAAAAATACAGGAATTAGAATTGACAAGATTGATCACAAAAACAGATCTGATTCAAATAAATATTGGGATTTGCTTTTGACCAACAAATCCAAAAAAATTATTGAACGGCTTTATGCAAAAGACTTTGAATTATATGAGGGGGCCGAATGAGTAATAGAATTTTACATCCAAATGAATACATAAAAGATTTTCCATATGACTCTTTCAACGGGATGAAGATTACGTTTATTAATATGCCGTTGCGAGAAACAGCACTGCCAAATGTCCCACCAGAAGGCCCGGGCATTCTAGCTGCAATTGCAAGACGATACGGTGCGGAACCTTATATTCTTGATTTAAATGGCTATAGAATTAAAGACGAATTGGCTGAAAAACGCGGCTTGCCAAATGGTCGACATATGACTTATGCCGAAGCAGAAGCAATGATCGTTAAGCATCTAAACAACGTTGGAGATCAAGATGTCATTGCCTTCTCGGGCAAGATCACAACACTGAGATGGCAAGAGGAAGTTGCCAAGATTGTTAAGAAGCATCAGCCAGATTGCTTCCTAGTTTCGGGCAATGGTTTAGCAACAGAGATTAAGACTGGCCTTTTTAAATGGATTCCGGAATTGGATGCTATTGGAAGATCTGAGGGTGATGATATTATCTTGCTTATTTTGAATGATGCTATGGCCATTAAGAAATATGGATTTGAAAAGGCCTTAAACTCAGACAAGCTAAGCCAGTCTTACTTAGGTGAAATTGATGGAAAGCATCGATTTAGATACGAAGGAAATAGGCCAATTAATTTAGATAATTTGCCAACCGCCGCCTTAGACCTGCTGGAATCTGATCCATATGGCTATAATGTCTTGGAAGACTATATTAATGTTCCGGTGTGGGGTCTTGGCGCCAACAATAGCTCTGCCACTCCATTTACTATGAAACGTAGCCTTACAACAGTTAGCAGTCGTGGTTGCCCATACGCATGCGCTTTCTGCTATCGAGGCTCACAAGGAGAAAGAAACTATGGTGTTCGTTCCGTGGAGGATATTGCAACGCAAGTGAGGGGTTATGTCGATAACTATAAACTAGATTTCATCGGATTCCCCGATGATAATTTTGCAGTCAGCAAAAAACGAGTTGCAGAATTTCCTAAAGTGTTTAAAGCATCTGGCCTTGAGAATATACGCTGGGGAACCCACACCCGAATGGATGAAGCAGACGCGCGCATATTTGATATGTCTGAATCTGGCTGTGTATATATTGGCTTTGGCGCTGAGTCTGCTTCTGAACACACTTTGACTGTGATGAAGAAGGGTGGCTTTATTCTTAAGAATGGATTGGTGACAAAAAATGTCAATGGTAGAAAATATGAGTTTCCCAAGACTATGGTTGATGCAATAGTAAATTGTAAAGATGCAAATATTCACCCTAACTGTACTTGGATTATGGCATATCCCGGAGAAGACTTGCGACACCTTCAGACTAGTGCGGCCTTTATCTTATGGCAAAGAGAGTTTTGGACTAAAGGCTATACTCCCGGCACCCCTGCATATGATAACGCTTTTGCAGCGGTTAATAGCAAGATGTTCACAGCAACGGCATATCCGGGCACTGAAATGTGGAATGTCGTAAAACCACAATTACAGAAGCATTTTGATATCTCTTTTGACTTTTTAGGAAACCCGATTTGTGATGACAATTTTCATCGTTATGTTTTAGAATTAGATGATGCAACAAAAGTTCTTAATGATAAAGATGGCAACCCTGTAAACTTTGGTGAAATGCCTTTGGATACTTTCTTGAAAGCGCGAGAACACATTGATAGCGGCGAGATTGAAAAGGTGTTAGAGTTATGAGAAAAGGAATTTTTATTACCGTGCGCACCAATTCTTCTCGTTTGCCTAATAAAGCATTAATGGAGATCTGCAACAAAGCGACCATTGAATATGCAATTGAACGAGCCAAGCAATCCATGCATGCAGATTTAGTTGTATTGTGTACAAGTACGTCTGACGAAGATGAGGCATTGTGTCAAATAGCATATAAAAACGGAATAAAATGTTTCCGAGGCAGTTTAATTGATAAAATAGATCGATGGTATCAAGCGGCATTAGAACATAAGATTGATTATTTTGTTAATATTGATGGTGATGACCTCTTTTGCGAACCTGAGTTAATTGATATGGCATTTGAACAATTTGATAAAGAGGGGCATGATTTTGTAAAATGTGATGAAAAGAATCTTGTTGTTGGCGCTTTTACCCTTGGTGCGAAAACTACCGCGATAAAGAAGATATGCGAGATAAAAGACACTGATGACACTGAAGCTGCATGGCTTAATTTCTCTGATATGAATATATTTGAAACCTCAATGCTGCAGAATATACCGGAGGTGTATAAGCGCCCAGAGATTCGTGCGACATTGGATTATTATGATGACTTTCTTTTCTTTAAAACAATAATTGAACACTTTGTAGATGAAAAAAAATATACTTTTTCCTTGCTAGATGTGGTAGAATATGTTAATAATAATCCAAGCGTGTTGGAGATTAATAGAGATTGTCAGGAGAAATATTTGAAAAATCAACAAAAGTTAACAAAATTAACTATAAAAGAGGAACACAATGAGCGATTCTGAATTACAAGAAAGAGTGACTTACCAATCGGGTGAGTGGGTGCCGGAATCTGAAGCCTCCATTCATATTTATGATTCTCAGTTTATGTTTGGAGATGGCGTTTTTGAAATGGCAAGAACGTTCAATCATAAGTTTTTCATCTTAGATGAGCATATTGATAGGCTGTTTAGGAGCATGCGCTATTTACAAATTCCGATTACCAAGACCAAACAAGAGGTGCGTGATTTATGCTATGAGGCCTTTGAACGCAACAAAGCGCATTTCACCAAGTCAGGAGAGTTGTTTAACGAAGAATGTCGAATAATGATAAATGTCTCTAGAGGTCCACTATCAATTTATCGTGAAGTTTTTGAACTCAAGAAGGGTGAAAAATGGAATGAGCCAAATTGGATTATTAATGTTTGGCCTTTAAGTAGAACCGCAAAAACATTATCATATTTTTATGAAACAGGGGCAAATGCAGTTATACCTCCGCAGAGACAAATCCCATCACGCCTGCTAGAGAACAAAGTAAAAAACAGAAGCCGTATGCATTATCAAATAGCTAATTTACAAGTTAAACCATATGGAAGGGATGCTGTACCTCTTCTTTTGGACGAAGATGGCTTTATAACAGAGAGCACCGGTGCTAATTTTTTAATGGTCAAGGACGGTAAGCTGATTGTCCCGGAATTGAGGAACATGCTCAGGGGTTCTAGTATGATGTATGTTTTGGAAACCTTGGCGCCACAAATGGATTTGGAGGTTGTCCATAAGAATTTTGAACCTTACGACGTTATGAATTGTGACGAAGCAATGTTCACAGGGACATTCGTTAATTTGCTGCCCTGTAACCGCTTAAATGGAGAATATTTCAACAATAACGTAAAAAACGACCCAATTGGCCCAATAACACGCGAAATTTGCGATAATTGGTCTAAAAATGTGGGCCTAAACTTCTTAGAACAGATAGAATATTGGGCAAATAATTGGTAAAACTATGAACAAAAAGATTATTATTACGGGATCTGAAGGGCTTTTAGGCTCTGAGATAAGTAGATATTTAGATAAAATGGGTAATACGGTTATTCGATGTGACCTACAGCTAGGTCATGACCTAACTGATGAGCAATTTGTAAAGAATTTTTTTGAAAACAACAAAGCTGACTGCTTAATAAACCTATATGCAGTGAATCCGCATGTCGATTCTAAAGATGTATCAACAAACATGTTTAATATTGACTTGGAATCTTTAAATCAGTACCTTCAGGTTAACTTATTGAGCCTTTTTTCGGTGTGTAGGGAGTTCGCTAGGAACAACATGGAAGGTTCAATAGTTAATTTTTCATCAACCTATGGTGTTGTCTCCCCAAATCCTGCGTTATATGATGAAGGAAAGGAAAAACACATTGGATATTGCATATCAAAGTCCGGAGTGATACAAATGACCAGATATTTAGCGGTTCATCTTGCTCCAAAATTTAGAGTCAACTGTGTTGCTCCGGGTGGAGTAACTTTTAAACCAACCAACGAACACAGCAAAGAGTTTATAAGACTCTACGCTGATAAAACCCCCATGAAAAGAATGATGAATGTAGACGAACTCAATGGAATTATAGAATATCTTTGTTCAGATAAATCAACTTACACAACTGGTGCTAATATTAATGTAGATGGAGGGTGGACGATATGGTAGATTTTGGAAAAATGAAAAAGCCGTATTTTATTGGTGAAATAGGAATCAATCATAATGGAGATTTGCAAATTGCAAAGAAGCTTATCGATGCGGTTTGCGCATGCAGCTGGGATTGCGCAAAGTTTCAAAAAAGAAATCCGGATGTTTGTGTTCCCGAACACCAAAAGAATGTGCCACGGGAAACCCCATGGGGCACAATGTCATATCTGGAATATAAACATCGTATTGAATTTAATAAAAAAGAGTATGATTATATTAACAATTATTCAAAACAAAAGCCTGTGGATTGGACAGCCTCTGTTTGGGATTTAGACAGCTTGGAATTTATGGCTCAATATGACTTGCCGTTTCTAAAAATTCCTTCTGCAAAAATTACCAACCTTGAATTGTTGTCAGAATCAGCGCGAACTGGAATTCCAATTATCATGTCCACTGGAATGTCAGAGCTTTATGAGGTCGATACGGCAGTCAATGAAGTTTTAAAATATACAGACAATCTGGTATTAATGCACACAAATTCAAGCTACCCTTCACCTGAAAGCGAATTAAATTTAAGCTTGATTCCGTACTATAAGGAAAGGTACAATTGTGTCATAGGCTATTCCGGCCATGAAATGGACTTAGAGCCGACTGTCGTTGCTGTTGCGCTTGGCGCGAGAGTCATTGAGAGGCATATTACGCTGTCTCATGAGATGTGGGGCACCGATCAAAAATCAAGCTTAGAAGTTGTGGCTATGGATATGCTCTACAAAAGAGTAAAGAATATTGATATAATGATAGGTGAACCAAACAAGCACGTTACAAAAAGTGAAATTGCAATTAAAAAGAAATTAAGAGGTTAAAATGAAAATATTTGTAGACATTGATGAAACAATTTGTGAGACTCCGGAGAGTAGAGACTATTCTTTAGCTACTCCAATTATAGATAACATTAATAAAATTAATGATTTATACGACGAGGGCCATGAAATAGTTTATTGGACCGCCCGCGGATCCTTAACGGGTCAGGACTGGATGGATCTAACGGTGAAACAATTTAAGGAATGGGGAGTAAAATATCATGATTTGAAAATGGGAAAGCCGTTCTATGATATTTTTATTGATGACCGAGCTATCAATTCAAATCAATATTTTCAAAATAATAAAAACGATAAGGATGTTAAATGGGACTGGACTTAAAAGAATATTATGAACATTACCTATCGCTTCATCAAAATGTGAATTGTCGGCGCCTGCATTTTATGGGCCAGTGTATTACCCTAGGATTTGTGGGTAGCGTTGTATATATGGCCGCTTGGTATCTACTTCCATTAGCTTTATTTATCGTTTATCCGTTCGCTTGGGCCGGCCACTATTTGTTTGAAAAGAATAAGCCAGCAGCATTCAACAATCCATTGAAGGCTAAATTGTGTGATTGGATCATGTTTAAGGATATACTCATAGGGAAGATTAAAATATGATTAATTTGATGCATGTTAATGATTATGTGATTGATACTAGTCAATTTAAGCCGCTACTACATGACAAAATTGTTGATGAGTTTGAGAAAAACATTGCTGAGTTTGTTGGTGCTAAATATGCTTGCTCATTTCACAGTGCCACAATGGCAATATTTTTGGCATTGATTGAGAAGCCGCGGGAAACAATTACGATCCCCAGTATAATTCCGCCTGTTGTGGCTAATGCAATTCTTTGTTCAAGGCATGGAATTAATTATAAAGATGATGTAGGGTGGGTCGGAAATTCATATGTTTTTCATGAATTTGAAAACTATAAGATTATTGACTCCGCACAACAACTTACAGAAAATCAATTCAAAGAACAAGCTAATGATGAGGATTTGATGATTTTTAGCTTTTATCCCACCAAGCCTGTTGGCAGCAGTGACGGGGGCTTGATTGTATCTAATGATAAAGAGAAGATTGACAGATTAAGGATCCTTTCTCGTAATGGTATGTCGCTTGAGAAGAATAGTTGGGAACGCAATATTCTACTGCCCGGCTGGAAAATGTATATGAATTCTATTCAAGCTTATATTGCAAACGAAAACTTTAAAAAATTAGAATCAAAAACTAAAAGATACAAAGAAATTCAAACAGTTTACAACGAGGCCTTCAACAAGAAAAACACAAGCCTCCACCTTTACAGGCTCAACGTTGAAGACAATGACGCTTTTGTTGCAAAAATGAAAGAAAAGGGCATTCAATGTGGGGTACACTATAAAGCGGTTCATATGATGCCTACATACTCTCGCCCGGGTACCCATCTACCTTTATCTGAACAAGAAAGCAAAACAACTGTAAGCATTCCATATCATGAAATGTTGACTGATGAGCAAGTACAAGCTGTAATTAAGGAGGTGAAACCGTATGTTATCTCACCACGGGGATGAAGACAAGGGAATACTAAGCTATATGGAATTAACAGACCTTAAGTTTATTCCAAGGCGCATGTATTATATTACAAAAGTTCCAAAAGGGGAAGTGCGCGGCAATCACGGACACCGAGAAGATCAGCAATATATGTTTTGTGTTCAAGGTCAAATTAAAGTTAGATTAATTACTAAAGAAGAAAAAACAGAGCTTATTTTAAATCCGGGAGATGTCGCTTATATGGATCGCAACACGTGGGGCGAACAAGAATATATGACCGGCAACGATATATTGCTGGTTCTTTGTTCAACCAAGCACGATCCAGACGATTACATTACTGATATAAACGAAATTTTAGGTGATAAATAATGGCAAGATGCTTAGTAACAGGACATAAGGGGTATATAGGGTCAAGACTATTTAAGGCCTTGGTCGATGAAGGTCATGATGTCATTGGAATTGATTTAAAGACAGAGATATCTCATGACATTTTAATTGATCTTAAAGAGGGAGCCGATGGAAAGTTTCATCCGTATTGGTACAACTTTCAGCCGGAATATATATTTCACCTTGCTTGTTGGCCGCGCGTTGCTTTTAGTATAGAGAGGCCCGTGGAGACTGCAATAAACAATATTTTGTCAAATTCAATAATATTAAATTTTGCCAGAAAAGTTGGATCAGTAAAAAGAGTAATATATTCTAGCTCGTCTTCGGTGGTGGGCAATGGCTCGGGCCCTGAGAGTCCATACGCTCTTCAAAAATATACAGCAGAAGTAGAGTGCACATTATATTCTAAGTTGTATGATTTAGACACTGTGTCTCTTAGATACTTTAATGTATATTCTCACGATCAGAAAGTTGATGGAGCGTATGCCACGGCCGTTGCAAACTGGATGAAGTATATTGGTGAGGGCAGGGAGCCTTATATCACTGGAGATGGAGAACAGAGACGAGACATGGTGAATGTATCGGATGTGGTTTCAGCAAATATATTTGCTATGAATCATGAAGAAAATTTTAAAGGTCAAGTTTTTGATGTTGGCACTGGCGATAACATTTCATTGAATGAGTTAAAGGATATTGTATTGGATATCTACCCGGATGTTAATTTTATATACAATCCGCCACGTGCTGGCGATGTTAAATATACTAAGGCAAATACGAAACCCTTAAAAGATCTTGGGTGGTGTGTTAGTATAAGTATAAAAGACGGAATACATGAATGTTTCCAAAGGTTAAAGCAAAGTGTCTAATATAATTGGAATTGTTGGTCAGGGATTTGTTGGAAGTGCAATCAAAGAAGGGTTGCAACATTTGTTTAAAATTGAAACATATGACAAATTTAAAAATGACGAGTCAACATGTGAAAGCGTTAAACAACTCTGTGGAAAAACCAAACTTATATTCATATGTCTTCCAACTCCAATGAAAAAAGATGGCTCATGTGACCTCTCAATTATTAAAAATACAATTGAAGAAATTGATAGCAATTCAAATAAACATATTGCCATTATTAAATCTACCGTGCCTCCCGGAACAACAAAGAAATTAAACAAATTATGTAAGGATTTACAAATCGTATTTAACCCTGAGTTTTTAACCGAAGCAAATTATATTGATGATTTTAAAAATCAAAATAGAATTATAATTGGAGGCCCTAGACCAGCTTCAACAATAGTGAAAAATATGTACCGCAAAGCCTTCCAACAGACTCCCATAATTAAGACGGGCTCGAATACTGCCGAGATGGTTAAGTACTTTACCAATTGTTTTTTGGCAACAAAAGTAAGCTTTGCAAATGAAGTTAAACAAATATGCGATGCACACAAAATTGATTTTGATAAAGTTAGTGAATATGCACTATATGACCAACGAATTGGCAAAACACATTTATCAGTACCCGGACCCGATGGAAAAAACGGCTTTGGCGGCTCTTGTTTTCCTAAAGATTTAAATGCACTAATTCATTTTGCACTTGAAAGCGGCATTGAACCAAAAATATTATTAGCGATATGGGACAAAAATTTAGAAGTCCGCCCGGAGAAAGACTGGGAGCTATTAAAAGGTAGGGCAATATCAGAGGAATAAAGAACCAATGAAGAATGCTGAAAAAGTATGCGCTTGGTGTAATCGGCATGAATTACCCATGAAGCACGTCGACAAGGGGTGGGGATGGGAACGATGGATTGTCAACAATGAAGAATATTGTGGCAAGTTGCTTTATTTTAACACAGGAAAACGTTGCTCATGGCACTTTCACAAAATTAAAGATGAAGTGTTTTATCTACAATCAGGAAAAATGATGGTTTATTATTCCAAGGGTGATGATTTAACCAAGGCTAAACAATTAATTTTACGTCCCGGAGACAATTTTCATGTCTACAGGGGATTACGCCACCAAATGGTGGCACTCGAAGATTCAGAATTATTTGAATTTTCAACTCAACATTTTGACACCGATAGTCATAGAATAATAAAAGGAGATTAAAATGACAAAAAAAGCAGAGTACAACTTTTCAGACCAAGCATTGGGGGCAGTCATGATGGCCCTACAGCGCTCTTTACTTGAGCAATCAGATATAGTACCAGTACTTAAGGGATTTAAATTCCGTTTATCTGATAATGGTTTAATGGTTATGAATCCGCCCATCGTTAAGTATGATCATGAGCAAGACGATGAAGAGAGCGGAGGATAACTAGTATAAATGCCCAAGTATTTTTACAGATGCGACCATTGCGAACATGAATTTGAGACTTTTCACAGCATAAAAGACATTTTAGTTAAATGTGAAACTTGCGATGAAGAGTCGCTTGTGCGTGTTCCACAACAGGTTCTTAATAATATTAAAACAAAAGAACAAAAAAGTGGTACAATTGTAAAACAATACATTAAAGATGCCAAGCTCGACTTGAAGCATCAAAAACATGAAATGAAAAACGAAATTTATAACGATGACTAAATTAGAAACAACATTATTGCTAATATTAATTCTCTCCCTTTGTGCAAACGTGGGATTAATAATATATTTGCGAGGTGCAATAACCAGATTATTATCATTTTCTGAAGAAATGCACGATCTACAAAACATGATTAATAACTTTACAGCGCACATTACCGGGCTGTATCAATTAGAGATGTTTTATGGAGATGAAACGCTTCAGCATCTTATGGAGCATGCTACTGATTTAAATAAGCAATTATCAAATTTTGAATACATTTATACCTTAGTGGAAAAAACAGATGACACAGAAACAGAACAGACCGACGCCGAGGAAGAGGAAGAGACGAGCGCGGAATAAAAATTATTATTTTACAAAAGATCATGAAAATGCAATAATACAATACTGCAAAACAACTTGTATCAGAGAAAGAACCGAGTTATATGTTAGATGGATTGAGCCGGCCTTTAATGAAATGGTTGATAAGATAGTCTATACGTATAAGTTTACCACTTTACCAAATATTGATGATTTGAGAGCAGAGTGTAAAGTTTGGCTTACTACAATTCTTGATAAATATGATCCCAACAAAGGCTCTAAGGCCTTTTCTTATTTTAGTGTTATAACTAAAAATTGGTTTATTCATAAAGTAAAGAGACAACAAAAACAGAACAAAAGAGAAGTTGATCTAGAGAACGTTTCAAAAGATGTTGAAGAAAGGTTCTTATCAACAACAAATCCATATCTAGAGGATCGTGAGAAGGATGAATTTTGGATGCACTTGTATGAAGAAATGGCTTCATGGGATCCTACATTGATGAAAGATAATGAAAAAAAAGTCTATGAAGCAATAAAAATTCTTTTTGACAATAGCGAAAGCATAGAAATTTTTAACAAAAAAGCTATTTATCTATACCTTAGAGAAATAACAGGGCTTAATACAAAACAGGTTGTCAATAATTTAAACAAGCTTAGAAAAAGGTATAGAAGTTTTAAGAAAACTTGGGACAAAGGCGAGCTATGAAAAAAACAGATATGGAAACACTAATTAATGAAGCGCTTGGAAATATCCGAGATGATAGAAAAGTAGCGCGCGAATTATTAAATGATGTGGCAAATATATTAGCTACGGATCCAACCGAAAGTAAATATTTAAGTCCAGTTGCCGCAAAACATATCGAAACATTACAAAGATCAAACGAACAGTTAGTGAAAATAATCTCTATTCGTCAGAAAGAAACCACAACTGAACAAAACCTCACAGAGGATGATAAAGACGAATTATTTAATTTGATAAAAAATGAAAGAGTCGGAGAAGTATAACCATGCCTATTTTTGGAAAACTTTTAAATCGCAGAGAAAATAACGATCCAGATTCAGTATATGATATCTTAGCAGAGCTTGTTAAAAGCACCTTTCAGCCAAATAACCAAGAGGGCCGAACGCAAAAGCGATGCTTAGTTATCGATGACGGTCTTAGAATATCTTGTCCTGATTTGGCCAATATGGGGGCCGGCCTTAAGATTGAAGGCGGCATGCCCGAAGAACAATATGGCAATACTTCAAGATACGTATGTAGAATAAGAGATGTAGAAGAAGACACCGAACATGGATGTATCCCGGCTCCAAAGACATTAATTACCCCGGATCAAGAAGACATGAACAACATAGCATGCCACCCAATGGCAGTTTCACAAGAAACTTCTGATGGTGAAATGACAATACCGCAGAAAGGCGACATTGTATGGTGTTATCGTCCGCCCGGGTCAGCTGACTGGAAAATCCAGAAAGAATATATACAAAAGAATGACAGCACAATTGGCTCTCTAACACCTAAGTCTAGCCCCAAAGGCGCTTTCTCGGGTAAGGGTAGAAAATCCGCCCCTCTTGGACAGTATGGCGCCACAGGTGGCTTGACGGATAGAGTCATACTCGGATCCGATGCGACATATGCACTGATGAGTAGCATCTATCCGTCTAGTCAATATCACCCCAACTTACTATTTGGATTAATGGCAAATGTTCAAGCTGAAAGCGCTTTTGAACCAAACATCGGTGGCGATCCATCCAACTCCAGCCGTACCCTAGAATCTTGGGGCTCTGATCCTGTGGAAGGCGTCCGACGATATTGTTCTCATGGCATGTTTCAAATGAATGTTTGCGGCGGCATGGGAACTGCATTTTTAGAATATCACAACGTTGATCACAAAACGGATCCAGTTAGAGCCAAGCAACTTCTTAATGATCCTAGAGCACAATTTGAGTTTGTGAGAGACAACCAGTTGCCCAAGGGGGCCAGCGCCGATCAATTAAAGCAACCACTCGCGCCCGATGGTGGTCCATGGTCGCTGTGGTTTCAACAAAAATATGAAAACCATAAACGCTCATCCATAAGAAACAAATATCAGAGAGAGTTGACGGCGAAGTATGGTGCTTAAATATAACATGTTAACAAGGAGTAAGATATGAGTATAGGTGGTGATAAAAGAGACATGCACAACGTTGGTGATGCATCGGTCATTCAACAAGAAAATCTAGCCATGGCACGCACCTCTAAAGAAACAATGAACAATGTCCCACCGGGTTCTGGCTTGTTTCATACAAGAGGAGTCGAGCCAGAAGCCGTTTTTGTTAGAGCCCCATGCGAGCGTACTTATACGTCTCCGGGCGCTGCAAACACGATGATACGAGTGGGGAAAAATAGACCCGGCCACATCACATCAGGCTATGGTGCGAAAGGTGCAACTGGTTGCGGCGAGATTGATATTGTGGCTGGTATGGCAGCAAAACATCACACTGCAACTGGAACTGGACCCCGAGATGGCGAGTATATCAATCCAAGCATGTTTGGCGATGCCGCTCGTTTGATTGTTAGTTCATTGACTGATGTTGATACAAATTTTGCATTTGATCCCGGCACTATCGGTAGCGCTATCGCTCGTTCGGCTGTTTGTGGCAAAGCTGATGCAATTAGGTTTTTTGGTGGAGATGGCGGTATTAAATTATGCACAGGTAAGGACGGCAACGTTGAGGGCGCCGGCTATAACACGCTTGGAGGTCCAGTTAAACAAGGAGCGCCCGGCATTGAGTTAATTGCCGGAAACAATTCGGAACCAAGAGATTCCTATGTGAGGCTGCCAGAATTCAAAAAAGAAACGATTAGATCTCTCCAGCCTGTGGCCATGGCAGATAATGTAAGAGACGCGCTACAAGAACTAAGCAAGCACTTGCAAGAGTTTCAAAGCCACATGTTTAATTTTATGACCGCACAAATTATCTATAACGCCACAAATAATATTGATGCACTTCGACCATGGGTACCCGCCGTGGGAATTCCTGTTGTCGTTCAGCAGCTTCTTAATGCGTGGATCCCTGAGATTCCCACTCGATATAATTGGTTTGCTTGGGAGGCTAATTACCTCTCGGCCGGATCTTACAAGTATATTGGAAGTCATAATGTGCGAGTTACGTAAGGAGCAGGATGTCAACAAAAAAGTTTTCTGATTTCCAAGATTATAATAAAGATGGTTTAGTAGATGAGTGCATTGTCGATCTTCCAAAGGTGGAAGATCCATGTCCCGTTTGTATTCCCAACCCACATGCTTTAAGGGTTGATTGGCCAAAAAAGGATCACCTTGAAGCCTTTATGAACGAAAGAACTTGTGAGTATTCAATAGTTATAAGAACAGATCATACTGGTACCGGTGGTACCGGTGATAGTCAAGCCGATAGAGAAACATTGAGTAATCGATGGGAACGAGATAAAAAAATGGCCATAGAAGCCCTTTTGGAAGCTTATGGAAAAGATACCGGCCCAGAAAACATGACCGCCGCCAACATGGCTAGCCGATACCATGATGATAATTGGTTTTTAGATGCAATTCCAAATTCAAGACTTAAGTTTTTATACACAATTCCGGCATTAAACTTTGAACAATTACAAGATGCACCGCCGGATATGGAAATACCAACGGCGCCCAAAAAAGTTATCTTTGACGTTAATGAATTAAGAACTAGTTTGATAAAAGTTGGTAAAGGCCTGTTTCTATACTCAAGATATCTGAAAGTATTTCAAGCTGTTGATGGCGGGAAAGTGTATTTTGCCGATACTGGTTTAAATTTTGATTTAGAGCCATATGGAGGTAGCTTTTACGGTAAATTAAATATGATTATGCCAACACTGCGTGAATTTTTCTGGGAAAGAGGCTGGGTATTAAATGGAACACTTCTCCCGGGCTTTGGAAAGAGGGATGCAGAAAAAATAGCATTTGGTTTTAATGAAGATTATTCATTAAAATACGTATCAGTTTGGGAATACGGATGTCCGCAGGCGTCTTATACCATCAAGAAAGGCCAGATTTCAGTATTAAGCAATAAAAGTCCATTTAATGACAGAACTGCTTTAGCATATCTTGCCAATGTGTTTGATATGGAGAAAAACTTAATATCAAGAGTTCCGCAAAATTGGCTTGAATTTTTACAAGAGTATACATATCCACCCTTAATGGTGAAAGATTCAAAAGAATTGGGCTCAGACACAGACGCTAGCGCAATAACACAAGCACTCACCTGTGTGGCTGACAACTTTGAAAAAGGAGTTTCAGATTTAGGTCAGGAAATCTTTGACGAGGTTTTTGGCTTGGGGGACGCAATTGCATATAAATTTCGTGATCGATTATGCGGCACATTAGATGACGCACGCGAAGATCAAGACTCTTGCGGTTGGTTTACTGTTTTTGACCCTGAATCTGGTGTTAATAAAAATGTATATTTAATGGCCCAAGAGCAGGCATTTAAAAGATTAGAAGCAAATGATGTGGTGTTTACTGAACTTTGCGCAAGAATATTCTCACTTTACAACGTAAGTGGCGGATATCAAAGAATGGATGAACTTTGGGCAAATATATTTGATAAATTAAAAATTTGCGGCATGAGCGCGCTGCTGACAGACGTAATCAAGTGCTTATTAGCTGGATTATCTTTAGAAGAAGCCCTCGCGGCCTTGGTGCGATCAGCGTTGAAGGCATTACCAATGCAAAGTGTAGGCGAATTGTTTGTTGGATTGCCGCCGGCCAAGCAGGCTGAAATAGAAGAATTAGTAATGCGCCGGCTAAATGCTGGAGATGTCCCGGGTTTTAATCCGGACATGCAGCGTGTCCCGCCGCCGTGGGAAGATACTTCTGCAAAAGACGATGCAGATCGCTCAAGAACAACAGGGCCGGTTGACAACCCAGTACCAGTCGATAATCGAAGCGAATACAAACCGCAACCAATGGACAGAACGTTGGCACAACAGTGGGATCAATCTGCGCTTAGCGATCCATATAGAAACGTGGATCCAAACAATGTGCTAGATCTATATGTTGCAGCGCTATTGGATACTTATAAAGATGATTATCTTCCTTTGGTTGATCTATTAAACGAATTTCCGGGCGCCCCAATAATTGGTTTTATTATAACTGCACTTGATTGCCCTAGACCTCCGTTGTTTGACCCCGGATTGTTTGATTGGATTAAAGATGTTCAATTGCCATGGTGCAGAAACAATAGAGATATAAGTTGGCCTAGGCTTAATATGGCACCGCCAATGTCGTTGAGTGATGTTTTTGAAGAATTATTAGAGGCAGCCAAAGAAGCATTCCTTGAAATGATAATGAATATTTTGATTGCAATAATCGTTAAAGTTTGCGAGCTGCTTGGAAGTGCAATATGTAAAGCTTTGGAAACAGTCGGCAGCTTAGCCGCGGCACTACCGAGTATTATTGCCGGTACCAATACGGTTGAACAAGTAATTCGAGATGCTCTTTGTGGACCTGAAGCTTCAGAGGAGCAAACGCGCGAAACAGTGAACGCCCTGTTTGATCAATTAGGCAACGGCGGCGCAGTATTGGCAGATCAAGGAGCGGTGCAGGATTGGACAATTGGAGTGTCCAGCATGATGACCAAAAGAGAGATAGCTGAACTTTTTACTGGAAAGGCGTCTGACTCAACAATAAGAATGATCGACGAATACACAGACTTGGAAGCAGAATGGTTACGCGAAGCATTGCCCACACCTTCGGATATGAGTTTGTTCTTTAAAAGTGTGGGAGACTTATTTCCGCCTGAATTTAAAGCAGAGCTTAGGGATATTGTAGAAGGCGAGTCTGAACTTATTGACCAACCAGTTAACCCTTCACTATGTGCAACTCCAGAAAGATTGGAAGAATTTAAAGATGCACGTTGTGCCCTCTTAGAAGGTCGCGCGACCAAAGAACAGTGTGATAAATTATATGATGATTTGCGTGATTCGTTAATCAGCGATTTAGAAGATATAGGCACAATATTTCAAAAAGGGCCCCAAGGCCACATTGCCGATCAGCTTCCACCTTTAATTAGCGCTCCCGGCTGTCAAGATGGCTTGTTGCCATTCGAACCAGAAGAGGCATCGATGGCTAGAAGCGCTGTTACAAAAAGTCAGTTTGACGCTATCAAGGTTGCATTTACCCGTGATTTAATTGGTAATGGGCCATGGCCATGGCAGTGGGGTATGGTTAACCTTATACTCTCTGATATTAATGGGTTAGCTTATACGACTCACCAAAGAAAGTCATTCAATAGAACAAATTATGTTGATTTTTTCGGAGAAGAAAAAACAGACACAGGCCCATTTCAGGCAATTGGTGATATGTTTGCTTCTTTGCTGACGAGAGATCAAGGCGCTTTTCCGGTAGATGTTGCCGGCTGGCTGCAAGATTATATGGCAGATGAGAAGTATATGCCGCCAAATGGAAAAGTTATTGAACCGTCTATTGAATGGAAAGATGAAACAAGAATGAAAGTGTTATATGCCGAAGGGGTTGATGAGTACGCGTGGGTTAAATTAGACGGCTATAAGAAATCAGACGTGAAAGCTAAATTTAGAGACAACGCCAAAGGCAAGCCCGAAGATTTCTTGGTGCAACTCCGTCCGGGATCCCCCAGACAAGGTCTGGATAGCGAGTATGAGGCATATGGATATGGATTTGATATGCACATGTCCTTATCAGATATGGCTCGGGATGGATCTACTGGGGATATTTACTATAAGCCGGGAGATTGGACAACATTAAGAATATACGAGCGTACAAATAATGCTTTTTCTGATTTGGTATTGGCTGATGACGAGGATCTAGATGCTAAAGATCCAATTGGGGCCGCCCTACGAGATTCACTGAGCGGAGCAAATCTTGGTGTTAGCGTTAACATGATCAGGCCACAAAATTCTCGCTCACCACACACTGTGAGTATACAAGAAGAGTATAGTGCGGAAGTGGCAGCGATAATAGAATCACTCCCCCCGCTGGAACTCGGAACAACTATGCCACAAGTGCAAAGGCTTGTAAACTTTCTTGGGCTTTCGGCAGACAGAGCGCCAGTGGTTCAAGGCACGCTTACCGAAACAATGAATTCCTTTATACAATCAGTTTTTGAAACTGTTTCCAAAGATGAAAAAGCAAACCCAGCATTTAGTTATGGCGCCGCCCCGGATACATTATCGCCAGAAGATTTAATGTATGTAAATCCAGAAAACCATAACGAAACAAATGAAGACGGAGCGATTATTGAAGTCCACGAAGGTGGAGAGCCATATAGTATTCCAAGTGAAGATGCAGTTATGGGTGTTAGTTATGCAGAGTATACCGGATCTGAAGTGGCAAGAAGAATTCATTATTTAGATCCTGCTACCTTTGGCGGCAGCTATTCAAATCCTGGCATTTATATTGCACCACCGACAAATTATGGATGGCTTGGTTTTCTGGATGTTTTAATTCCTGAATATGACGGATGTAAACCTCGACGTGCCGACTTGGTTGGATTTGAAGATATCGCAGCGAGAGTTGATGAACTGTATATTAAGATACCAGACGACAAGCGACTAAGAATGAACCCGGATTGTGTTAAGGAGGTTCCATATGCAAGGATATTAAATCGTGCTGCAGCAGCAGGAATCGAAGGTACAATTATGGTGACAATTCGAATATTTGCCGCAATACACTTCATTAAAGCCATGGCAACCTTTTCCAAATTTAAGCCTTCCTTTCCGGACAATTTTAGTGGAGTATATGCTGGCTATATTATTCAGGAGATGGAAGATAGAATGAAGCAAACTGAGCCGTTTTTAAATATAGGAATGTTTAAAGACGAAAGATACTGGTTTGCGTTTCTAGAACAATGTGTCCAGTCATTCGGCCGCAGAGTAGATTTAGAAGAGATTGAGCCCACCGCAGACGCGATTGAGTCATTTAGAATCCTTAACGATTTGCAACAGTCGTACAATTATCCAGATTGGTCAGAAGTACGCTTAGCACAAGCAGAAGACCGAAAATATTTAGATGAAGATGTTGGCTGGATTATGAGATTAAAAGATTATAGAAATCTTAAGAATCTACACTTTGTTAGAAAAACTGAACAATATGCAAAAAATATTATGAAGTATCTTGTTAACGAGCAATTAAATCATTTGGGAGAGATATTTTCAGAGAATTTAGAACACTTAGGCTTGAACCCCAAGATCGAACATCTAGGAAAATACCTTTTGAGTGAGGGTTCAGATATGACTGCCGGCTCAACTTTAGATTTAAATCAAAAACTTATTCAAAAAATTTCCGGAATCCCAAGCACGGATGCATCAGAGTTATATACCGCCGGCGGCGAATTTGCGGCCGCCGATGGAACTGATTATATAGGAGAATATCATATTCATTTAGATGATGAACGTGGCCCTATAGCAATGGAAGGCCCCTTTCACTCTGCTGAGCCACATGACGAGTTGTTGCCAACATCCAAAAATATTTCAATTGAAGCTCAAGATGGAGGGCTCATGGGCGACGTCGCTCAACTGGGCGAGGTGCCAACATCTAATGATGGACAGTTTGTAATAGAGAAGTTTATTTCCGTACTACCCAAAGAACAATCAGCGATAAGTAGTGATCTTTCAAGTGAAGATATCATCGGCGGCCCAATGGGGATTATAAAGCCTGATGATTGGATGACTTTTGTGCGCTCTTTGAGCGACAACGTTAAGAGTCGCAATATTTCTGATTACTATGGTAATTTAGAATTTGTATATGATCCATCTGATACTAGAAAAGAAAGACCTATAGGAATAAAAGCTGACACAAGTATCGGAGTGAGATATGGGCTTAGATTATCTTATAGCATTCAAGGCGCCAAAGTGAAGGTGGTCGACCAAATGATCGACGCAATAGATGGCCCGCTTAGAGATTTTGAAGAATTTGCCGGTAGCTCTAGAATTTTATACTGCCTAATCAACAATTTGGTAGATTCCCCAGAGTTTAAATTTATGACACAATATGCATGCCCATTAAACAAATTATTGTCTTTTGCTGCAATATACAATAGTCAAGCATTTCTTCCATCAATTGGCGAATTGGTCGGTGACTATGGTGGCGGGATTATGGGTTCTGGGGTTGAACCGGGCCGCCGAATGGATCCAGATTCTGGCACATATGATTCTGAAAATTCAGGAAGAGGTTGGGAACCATATGCAAAAAGAATGAAGCATCAGCAAGGTGCAAACCCCAGCAGCTGGTTTGCAAAAGGTTATGACGAATGGGATAGAACCACATTACATTGCGCGCTTCCTAAAGCAAGAAGCTTGTTCTTGTCATATTATGGAGCTAGAGACTTTAATTGGGACACGGCTGGCAATGATGGGATACCATATCTACTTAAAAATATGCGCGAACAATTGAGACCATCACCCGGGCAAAGGCTGTTGCCATGGTGGAGTAGGAGAAATCTTAGGGGGCGCCCTCTTAACAAATATGGAGAATTATGTTCTTCGTCTGACAAAGAACCGTCCGGTTTTTAGATTGTTTAGCTAATTATAAACAGGATTTTAACAATGGCAGGACTATCACCAAAATTGCCGCTCATGAGAAGCACGATTAGCGGCTTTGATTTGAACACCTCGCTTACCGGCATGGTGGCTCAAAATTTAAAAATGTTAATATTAACATCACCCGGTGAAAGGGTGATGGAACCTAATTTTGGAGTTGGTATTCGTGATTATTTGTTTGAGCCAATGAGAGATGATACTTATATTCGAATACAACAAGCGATCAATCAACAAGTTGGAATATATCTGCCGTTTGTTAACATAATAAATTTGCAATTTCATTCCAATGCTATGGGGCCAGATGGTTTTTTTGATTATGATGAGCATTATTTAGGTTTAACAATTGAATATAAAATAGATTCCATTGGGGTGATTGATACACTAGAGATTTTGATTTAATAAATTAAGATTATTCTAATTATATTAAGAAAGGAACTTTAATTAATGGCGAAAGAAGACAACAGAATAATTCCAGTAAACTACACTAACCGTGAATTTCACAGCATAAGAGAAGATCTTATTCAAATTGCGGAAAGGTTTTACCCTGACACTTTCAAAGATTTTAGTGAAGCCTCTTTTGGTTCTTTAATGCTGGACACTGTTGCATATGTGGGCGATCAGCTTTCATTTTATTTAGACTATCAAGCTAATGAATCGTACTTGAATACGGCAATTGAATATACCAACATTGTAAAACATGCAATGCAGTTGGGATATAGATTTGAAGGCCGCAACAGCACGTATGGAACTGTTGCATTATATATTCTCGTGCCGGCCACTTCGACAGGAATTGGACCAGATACAAGTTATATTCCAATTTTAAAAAGAGGAACCTCATTTAGCTCAATTAATGGTCTTAATTATATGTTAACTGATAATATCGATTTCTCTAATCCAAAAAATAAAACAGTAGTCGCCAAGGTGGATACCGCCACTGGCGCCCCAACACTTTATGCAATAAAGACATTTGGTACAATTGTCTCTGGGCAGTATTCTCAAGAAAGATTTTTCTTAGGCCCATATGAAAAATTCAAAACAGTTAGGTTAGAAAATGCAAATGTGGCTGAGATTATATCGGTATATGATGCCAAGGGAAATGAGTATTTTGAAGTTCCCTATTTAACGCAAGATGTAATATATAAAGAAGTCGCGAATCCAAATTATACTAATGATAATGTGGCTTCCATTTTGAAACCATTTGTGGTGCCACGAAGGTTTGTTTCGCAATTTGATCGTGGCGGTGTTATTTTGCAATTTGGTACCGGAAATGAAGAATTAATATCTGATAACAAAACGCCCGAACCACAAAAAGTGGCTTTAGATTTATTCGGAAAGAACTATGTGAGTAGTACATCATTCGATCCATCAAACTTGGTGGTTAGTGATAATATGGGCATAGTCCCATCTGACACCACCTTGACTGTTGTTTATCGCACTACTAATCCAACTAATTCAAATGTTGTTGCCGGCGGAGTAAAAGGGGTTACGACGCCCATAGTTGAATTTAAAGATCGACCATCTTTAGACTCTGATAAAATTAATGACGTCATTAAATCCATTGAGGTTGAAAATGAAGAGCCAATATTAGGATCGGTGACGTCACTAACTTCCAATGAAATTAAACGTAGAGTAATTGATAATTTTGCAACTCAAAACAGAGCGGTTACTAAATTAGATTATGAAGCATTATCACAAAAAATGCCGGTAAAATTTGGCTCAATAAAGCGAGTCGCCGCAATTAGAGATCCCGATTCAAGAAAAAGAAATATTAATTTATATGTTTTATCCGAAGACACAAACGGGACATTAACAACAGCAAACGATATTATAAAATTAAATTTAAAAACTTGGCTAAGCAATTATAAGATGATTAATGATACAATTGACATTCTAGATGCTAAAGTTATAAACATAGGAATTAATTTCTCTATGAAAGTTAGCAAAGATGTTGACAAATATACAATTATGGAAATTGCTTTAGAAACACTTAGAGGGAGATATAGGCTCTCAGGATACATCGGGGAGCCCTTCTATGTATCGGATATATACACAGCACTCAATTCAATTCAAGGAGTCGTCGACGTTGTAAAAGTACAAGTCCTAAAAAGGACAGGCTTAAACTATTCGAACCATAGCTTCAATATTAATAAGAATTTATCGGCTGACGGAAGATTTGTTGTTGTCCCCAAGAATGCAGTTTTAGAGATTAAATTTCCAGAAGATGACATTAGAGGTACTATAATTTAAAATGGGTATAAAAAGATATTATGCCATATCAGACAATACTATAACAAACGCTTTCAAAACAGATCTTAGCACTCGCGCTACAGGATCGAATATGGGAGCGGCAGATATATTAGAAGTATTTTCCATATATGGCCAAACAATTTCCGCATCAGTCACCTCATCAAGCGAGTTGTCAAGAGTATTAATCCAGTTTAATGTAACTGGCTCTTCGACTAGCCCAAAAGCAGATAGAACTGCCGGCAACCTTCCAACTAGCGGAAATGTAAACTTTTATTTAAAGATTTTTAATGCGGAACACGCAAGGTCTGTGCCGACCGATTATACGCTAGATATTGCACCGGTGCAACATCCATGGCAAGAAGGCACCGGCTTGGACATGGATGAATACAAAGATTTAACTAAAAGCAATGTTGGATCAAATTGGATGAGCGCATCGAATTCACTTAAATGGACAAAGGTTGGCGGTGATTATTTAACAACGTATAACTATAGTCAAGATTTTTCGACTGGACTGGAAGACATAGAGGTGGATATCACGCCTTTAGTTGAGGGTTGGATTGGCGGTTCCCTTGCAAATTATGGCGTTGGCATTAAACTAAGTGCCAGCTATGAAGCTTATTATTCTAGCTCTGTTGCTTGCTGCGAAGATTTCGTAGATAGCATACTTCTTAACACAACAGGCGCGACAAAATCATATTATACAAAGAGATTTTTTGCACGCGGCTCTCAATACTTTTTTAAGAGACCAGTAATAGAAGCTAGGTGGGACTCTTCCAGAAAAGACAATCGTACTAATTTTTACTACAGCAGTTCGCTGGCGCCTTCTGAACTTAACTTGAATACATTATATCTATATAACAGGGTACGTGGTCGTTTAACAAACATTCCGGGTGTTGGCACTGGTAATGTCTATCTTAGTATCTATTCCGGTTCAGCATTGAATGCAGAGCCATCAGGTTCTAGAATTAAGCTGGTAGCAGACGGAACACATGTTGAATCAGGATATGCTTATGTTGTTACGGGCTCTTATGTTTCTACTGGGATATATTCAGCTTCCTTTTCTATTACCGGACACTCGGGCCCCCGCAGTACAATTGGCGCCTCTTATGATCCCGGCACTGGATCCCTTACCAAGCTGTTTGACGTTTGGCACAATAACTCAGGATCTCAATACTTTACCGGTAGCATTAAACCGAAAAAACTAGATGCGCAAGATTATAACAAGACAGGTAGATATGTCACAAAAGTGGTTAATTTAAGATCGATTTATCGTTCAAATGAAAACACAAGGTTTAGAGTATTCACAAGAGAGAAAGGGTGGGATCCAACAATATACACAATAGCTAGCAAAGCAATAGAGACTGCCGTTGTTGAAAGTGGTTCTTACCGAGTTGTCAGATTAATTGATAATTATGAAGTATTTCCACATGCCACCGGTGCCACAAGTGTTTCGCACTCAATGATGTCGTATGATGTATCCGGAAGCTATTTCGATCTTAACATGTCAATGTTGGAGCCCGGCTATGCTTATGGTCTTAAATTCGCATATTATGATGAATTAATTGGCGAATGGGTTGAGCAGCCAGAAATATTTAAATTCAAGGTAGATGAATATGAGCGTTAAGGATTTATTCGATCACGGTACATCCATTGTAAAATTAAAAAGCGGATCATTGGGGGATTTATACGCTCCAGTAGAATCATATCGGAATATTCAAGAAGTAATTACCAAACAAGAAAGGTTTATTCCGCCTGTTGACTTCTTAACGACATCTAATTTTGCAAGATTTGGCTCTGCAGAGCTTTACTATGATGGAGCAATAAAAAGAATATATGGAAATTATCCATATGATGGCACATTGGCGGAGAAAAATAGATTTGATAATTCTTCTCTTTATATAGAAAAGTATATATTTGACAACTTCTACCCCAGATCAACAGGTTACGCAATATTTTGTGCAGATGGTTGGGGCTCAAGAACTGCAATATCATCAGATGGATACGCCACCCCATCCACTCAAGAGTATGTTCAATTTAGGGGTGGCCCGCACACCTCTTCATTTGGCTGGAAAGACGTAAGAACTTCCTTCTCTTCTTCAAATGTTTATGATACCAACATTTATGATAATGAAGGCCTCCCATCCAATTTTGGAAAAGGCACCCGCAGTTCCAATCTTAGATTCACAGGAAGTGATGGCGCCACAGTAGAGTTTTGGCTAAAGAAGCCATCATTCGATACAACCAATACGACACACAGAGAAGTTATTTTTGACCTTTGGAACAACCAAACGTCCTCTGGGCACTCTGGTTCAACTTGTTATGGTCGGATGATGATTGAACTAGATGGTCAATATTCTACTGGTTCTTCTTTTTTGGTTACTCTCATGTCGGGTACTACTGGCTTTCAACATAGGCGAGTTGGCAATTTAGCTGGCACTTCATCGCTTTCTGATTGGAATCACTATGCATTTTCATTCCGTCAAAGCGGTAGCTATTTAAATACTAAATTTTATGTGAACGGTGGCTTAAATGAAGAAGTCGATAGTGAATTTGTTATTGGTGGATTTGAACACGCTGAGATGAACGCCAGAATAGGCTCATTAATAACTGGCCCCACTGGTTCGGCTGCGCCTATTGGTGCCGGCAAATTCTCAGGCTCACTTGATGAATTTAGATATTGGAAAGCGGCCAGAAACTCCAAACAAATTTCTGATTTTTATTATGTCCCTGTTCATGGCGGTACTAACACGGATATTGCAAATGCAACATTGGGAGTGTATTATAAATTTAACGAAGGTATTACGGGAACCTCAAGTACAGATTCAACAGTCCTTGATTATTCCGGCCGCGTATCTAATGGATATTGGATTGGGTACGGCAGCAATTCAAGAAATACAGGCTCTGCAATAGTCCAATCAAGTGCCAGTAATTCAGAATTTAGAGATCCAATTATACATCCCAACCACACTGAAGTCGCCGTGCTTCATCGAAATCTGTTATTGTCTGGAACGGTGCACGATCATCAAAACAATGCTATGCTGTTTAACACCATGCCGGCATGGATTACCGATCAAGCGGATGAAGAAGGCGCCCCCGATTTAAAAAATCTGTGTCACATCCTTGGTGTATATTTAGATAAACTATATCTACAAATAGAATCTTTACCACAATTTAATAGTGCTCAATATTTGAGTTCGTCATATAAAGCTTTTCCATTTTACAAAAATGCAATTGAAGGAAAAGGATTAGAAATTCCTGAACTATTCGTTGAAGCTGATATATTAGAAAAGTTTGCGCAAAGAACAGATACATATAATTTCACCTTAGACTTAAATGAAGTTAAAAATCTAATATATCAGAACATTCATTCAAATTTGGTTAATATATATAAAACCAAAGGTACCGAAAAGGCTGTTAGAAATGTTTTAAGAGCTTTTGGAATCGGCGATGATTTAATAAAAGTCAATCTATATGCAAATAATGCCAAGTATCTCTTGTCTGATAATATACATCATCAACTTTTAAAGAAAAAATATGTCAATTTTTCTAAAAGGGGCAACACCGGCGCCGTTGTGTATCAGACAACAGAGGCTGGAAATCCAAACAGTGCAGAATTTATATCCGGCAGTAAAGGTGACGAATATGAAAACACATTAGGATTCACCGCAGAAGCTAATGTCATGTTTCCAAAATATTTTGTTGAAGAAACAGACGACTACTATGATAGAAATTGGTTAACGTCATCGCTTTTTGGAATGCACAGAGCAGACCACACGGCAAGCAATGATGTAACAACATGGTCGCCGAGTGGAAGCGATTGGGCCAACTTCCAAGTACAATTTATCAAAGATAAAGAATATTCCAGAAGTGGATATTTCAGAATCTCATCTTCTAACTCTCCTTATCCGATTCCGGTAATGACATCGAGCATGTTTTATGGAGTGTACGATGATAATAATTGGCTAATTTCCGTCACACTTAAGCCGGAAAGACTTAAAGAATTAGCAGTTGTATCGGGCAGCAGTCACAAAGTGGTTGAAGAATATAATGTTGTATTCTCGGGCTATAATAAAGTATTAGGCACCACTGTTAACTCATTTTATCTTACTAGCAGTCTTGAAACAACCGCCTCAAGAGACTTTTTAAAATCTGACAAGAGAGTTTATGCCGGCGCCTATAGAGATAATATGACTGGAACCTTATTGTACCGTAACGATACAAAAATTGCTGAAATGCGATATTGGGGATATTCTCTGGAAGATGAAGAAGTTGAAAGACACGCTGTTGATATTGAAAATGTCGGTATTCTTAATCCATTCCGTATAATTGGTAATTTAGATCGCAACTTCATCAACAAAACCGTTAGAAAATCTGACACCTTGTTGCTTCATTGGAATTTTAATAATGTAACATCTTCAGACGCATCTGGAGAATTTAGAATACAAGATGCATCATCTGGTTCATATGAGATAAGAGATCGTTTAGGTATTTATGGAAATTATAGTGGGTACCAACACACCGGAAAAGCAAAATATTTCCTTACTTCAAGTAAAAATATCTTAGCGTATCAATTTTTGAATAACGCCAAATTCAGACATTACGAGCAAATTGTAAGTTCTGACATGATTAATATTTTAAATAATGACGACAAGATTTTTGGTAGTAATCAAAGACCTACAGACTATCATTTTACAATTGAAAAAAGCATGTATGATGTAATTTCGCAAGAAATCTTAAACATGTTTGCTGGAATTGTTGATTTTAATAATTTAATAGGCGAACCAGTTAATCGTTATCGTGAAGAATATAAAGATTTAACAAAGTTGCGACAAATCTTCTTTGAAAAAGTCGGAACCACACCAGATATAAACCGTTACTTGGATTTTTACAAATGGTTTGACGATGCTCTCTCCTTGGTTATTCGCCAGTTAATCCCAGCCACAGCTGACATGGCCGATGAATTATATAACGTTGTTGAAGAACATGCGCTTGAAAGAAACAAATATAAGACGCCGTTTCCAACTTTAGAGTTTGATGTCAAGGATCCAGAAGCAAGTATTAGGGGGATCGAAGAGCTTGAATATAGTTGGAAATTTGGACACTCACCGCTTCCTAGTTCTCCGCGACCTCAATACGAAAAAGGATTATACTGGAAATCCAGATCAGAAAAAGATGATCTTGAGCTTACAATCAGGTCTGCATCATTTGGTCCATATACAACCACTGCTGCCGGCGCTGCATATGCAAACTCAGTTGCAATTGACATTGGCAGAAAAGAATTAAGAGACATAATCCACGCTAATCCGCACTTTAGCCAAAGCTTACCGGTGCTTGCCGAATTTGATGGAAACACATACGAAGGCAATGCTCATGCTATTAGAACATTTGCAAAAACTTATAAATTTAGAGTCACCAATCCAGTTGAGTCTGTAATCAAGGGTGGCGTTAACTTCTCGCCGGGCAAGAGCATGGAGAAGGTTTACAACGCAGTTATGCCGCATGGACCCATAGAGGCTCACGGCTCTATTGGCGGCGTTGGTTGCGGAGGCTGCAAGCTTCCTGTTAACATATTGTTTGCGAGATCTGAAGACTTTGAGCCATATAAAGATTTATATGACCCGCTTCCTCCGCAAGAAAAAGTTAAAAAGAAGATGAAGGTCATACATGGTCGAGATTCTAATAAAGAAGCATTAGGATATGCTACTGCAAAATCTGGCTTCTTCTTCCCAATGAATATTGTAAGCGGAACTATTGACCCAGATGAACTAACTGGGGCTCTAGAACATTTTATTGTTGCCAATAATGCCTACGAGAGACAAATTTCCGGCAACATTACTAACATCCACAATGATGTATACGGGCCCCACATGGAGAAGCCAATGCAAGGGCCCTTCACAGAGTACGCCGTAGGAGGCCACCAGTCGCGTCACATTGGATTAAACACGGGTTCTTGGACCAGTGGGTATAGTCACCAATTAAATCGCCCAGAAGCTTGGAGAATCCATATAGGAAGATGTCCCGAAGGAAACGACTTAACTGCTGTTGGTATTGTCGGCGCTGATTATCCCCCGCCAGATCTTAAATTGTCAGCAACGGGCAATCATCAAGTATCCGATGTTTATCCATACATTAAACATCCAAGAGCGGCATATTATCGCGATGGAACCGCAAAGCGCCCAGTCAACATTGGCAATATTTATCACACTACTGGCTCTCCGACCATATTGGGTAATTTCAACAACCGATATGATTATGTGCAAACAGCAGGAAGATCTTCGCAGAAAAGATACCTCAAAGATACAGTTGATCACAATTATGGTGATCGGCCCCCGGGCGTCTTTGGCAGCAGCAGCATTGAAACAGTCTTCCACCATACTGCATCGTTGCTGCCAACAAGATTATTAGAACACACTCCCGGCCAGCCTTTCCCTACGCCAACAACCGCTAGTACATATTACTACCAGACAACAAACGTACACTCATTGGCTGCGGTCGAAGTCCCGCCGGAAGCCCCTGTAGGGGGCTTGGGGAATGTATTTGGCGGCGATCAAATTAATGCTATGAGCAATAGATTTGCGATTGAGCCGAATGGAACAATATTTATTGTGCCAAAACGGCGAAAGAGACAAGGTATATTCTCCACGCGGTTCTCAGCACCCGGGGGCCCAGAGGTGTTGTCGCCCGGGTATCTGGATATCCACACTGGAGAGTATTCAGTATATAACAGTGTAAACTTTAGAAACTTGGCAGTACGTAGCAGCGGTAGCGGAGAGGTAACTAGCTATCGCACAAATCCTGATGTCGATGCCAGCCGCGTTTTATTCAAATCTATTCGCGCAAATAACCACATGAACACTAGCTCAACTGATGAAAGGCTTCACATTCGTCAAGGGTTGAGAACGGTATTGACAAGGCACAGTGGTAAATCTTATTCTGATCCACAATATGGTCGAGTACCAGAGCTTCACTACTTGGATGAATTGCCAGTAACTTTTGCTAATGGCCGACCCCAAGGTGGAACGTTAACGGCTGTGCACCCACACTC